>Ga0155747_106_pt2 | contig 1759 bp, 2 predicted proteins | sample RifCSPlowO2_01_FD_107401 | JGI IMG/M metagenome (GOLD analysis project Ga0155747, IMG submission 107401) | Candidatus Jacksonbacteria bacterium RIFCSPLOWO2_01_FULL_44_13 | reverse complement strand
CACCTCAACCTGCAAAACCTCGGACATCGCGACGTTCTTGCCCAGATTGCCGGCCCCAGTGATCCCTGCAATCTGCCATTTTCCGCCGATGTCCTCGATAGTGGCACCTCCAGTAGGAGGATTGGGAGTTCCTCCGCCCCCATCTGCCGCGTAAAGCAGATCGAGGGCGCCTTGGATCAGCTCCCAGCGGAATCCGGAAACAGGAGTTACAGGCGTAGGGACGATCACCCCATTCGCCCACGCCATAGACACAGTGATCGTAGCGTCCACTTTGGGGAGAGTAACCCACTCCCCTGTGGCCACCGTGATCACGCCAGCGTCGTCGCGTGTGCCGAGTACCCGAACCCGAATTTTCGCATCAACTGGCTGGCCAGCTCGATGCGCGACCAGCACATATTGATAATTCGGATTCCAAATCGCTCGGGCGTATCGCAATGCCGATCCCGTATCCCACAGTGGCTCGCGGCGAATAGAATCGCCGAGAGCGTGGGACACGGTCGCGCTCGCGACCAACGTGTCCGCGTTTCCGCCGGCGGTAACCGTCGCGACAGGAACCTCAACCTCGAACTCGAGGATGAAGATTTTCCCGTCAACGCCAGTACCAACGACTGGTTGGATCGGCGCCGTAGGGAAGTCGAACGAACCGTCCACCTTCTCTGCGACCACCAACCCTTCCATCATCGGAAGAAAAGCGCGTTGCGGGATTACGGCTTTCGGAAGCCCATCCCGAGTCGCCATACGAACAATCCCGGTCAGTGACCGGTTGCCCATGTCGGCGACATTGACGATATAGGAACGGTCGAGGGGGCGAGCGACTGTAATCAGCTCGCCGATGCTCGCCTCTGATTGTGCCGATTGGCGAACATTCGCGTTGTCAAACCAACGCGTTGTCGCCTTGACTTTCGTAGGCCGCGCAGGCGGTGCCGCAAGCGCACCACTCTGCATGAGCGACGCAATCTGCTCAACGCTCTTGGTGTCTACCTTGAGCGTGAGCGGACCGGTCGGCACTTCGGTGTTGTCAATGTCAGAGTCGGGCCAGCACCCGGCCAGCCCGACGACGAATACGAGCGCCAATCCGAGATATGAGAAACGTCTCATCGCCGTGACTCCTTACCGCCGGGTGAAGACCCGGAAACCGAACGAGAATTCCGGATCGAGTTCCTCTCCCTTCAGGTTCTTCCCGATGACACCAACCCCAATCGAGGGCTGAATGCACCAGTTTGAACCTTCGGGTCGAAACACGATTATTGTCTGTGGACCGACGTGCCAGTGTCGAGCGGTGGAAACCGCCGACTTGCCCTTGGACATTACTGAGGCGTTGGATGCCTCGAATGTGCCAAGGATTTTAGCGCGTACAGACCCGCCGCCGAACTCGACACCAGTGCCGACGCTCAAGCCATCGAGACGGTATCGTCCGTCAGGGGAGTTCAATCCCCATCCGAACGTATACCCACCGTCAATGACGACATCAATCGGCCATTCCGTAGGTATCGAGAGTTCGCCGCCCAGCGTACCGTGGTACGCGTTCTTCGGCGAAGCGAAAATCCGTAACGACGTCGCGAACGCGCCATAGGAGAACCCGACTCGCGGGATCACCGCGATGTCGGACTTCTGGCGCGTCACCTCCTGTAGAGGTTGAAACGCGCCGACGGCGAGCGAACCGGAGAAACCACTTTCCTGCTTCGTACCGAGAAAGACACCCGACACGAACGATTGCTCGTCGTACGGGGTTTGCTCGGTCGAGAACAGGAATCCGGCG
>Ga0155747_108_pt1 | contig 1837 bp, 2 predicted proteins | sample RifCSPlowO2_01_FD_107401 | JGI IMG/M metagenome (GOLD analysis project Ga0155747, IMG submission 107401) | Candidatus Jacksonbacteria bacterium RIFCSPLOWO2_01_FULL_44_13 | reverse complement strand
CGATGTGATATACTGCATATAAGAAAACCATGAAGACACATCATACAATCATGGTCATATTGGTAATCATAACCGTAATCATAGCCGGCGGTTTTGCTGTTGTCAGTGCGGCGCCGAATCTTCAAATTAATTATCAAGGGAAGTTAACTAATACATCAGACGTGGCAGTGGCAAATGGGAGCTATAATTTGCGGTTTAAACTCTGTACCGGTTCAACGTGCGCCGCAGGCGGGGATCCAATTTGGACAGAAACCTTTTGTTATAGTCCGGATAGCGGAAGCACATGCGATGGTACAGGCAGTGATCAAAGAGTATCGGTTGCCAATGGGCTATTTAGCACGATGCTTGGGTCAATCACTTCTCTTTCAAGTATCAATTTTAATCAAACATTGTATCTTGAGGTGAATGTGGGTGGGAGTGGGGCAACGCCATCATGGGAAACCTTAACGCCTCGTAAAATATTAGGAACAGTGCCGGCCGCGTTTGAGTCGGTAAAATTGGGCGGCTCGACATGGGCCGCACCCGGAGCTATTGGTGGTACCACGGCGGCGGCAGGAACATTTTCTACCTTTGGGTGGAAAGCAGGTACGGTAAATGTTGTTACCCTTACGCACAGCGCAACAGATACGCGCACTATTACATTTCCGGACGCAACCGATACAGTGGTTTTATTGACCCAAACACAAGCGTTGACCGGCAAAACATATAACGGGCTTACGCTCACTTCCGCGGCAGATGGATTTACTATTGCCGGCGGAACTGCGTCGCGCACATTAACTGTTACTGGAGCTGATAAATCATTGCAAGGCACAGGCACAACCATTTCGTTGGGTGGAACACTGACTACTGCAAATGCTTTTACCACTGCTGGTAATTTTGCGCTTACAATCACTTCGACAGGCACAACCAATGCCACTGTTCCGGCTGGGACAGTAACGCTTGTTGATCTTTCCTCAAGTCAAGCGCTGACTACTAAAACAATTAGCGGCCTTACTGTAAGCACAACAACCGGCACACTCACTATTCCTGCCGCCACTATTGCGTTTTCTGGAAATAATGCGACAACCCTTACTACAACCGGTAGCACCTCGATAACACTGCCGACAAGCGGAACCCTTGCGATTTTAGGAGCAAATACGTTTACCTCAAATCAGACAATCCAGAAGGCAGTCCCTTCGCTTGTGTTAGATGTTACAACAGCAACGGATACGGATTTTTGGTTAGGAGTGCAAGATGACGCAGGAAGTGATGATGATGATACATTCCAAATCGGCGACGGCACCACTCCTGGAACAAACCCATTTTTGACCATAAACACTTCTGGCAGTGTCGGCATAGGCACAACAGCGCCAGCATCGCATCTGCAGGTTGATGGCAATCTATCTGCCTCGGCATGGACGACGGATGGTATATCGTTTGATGTAAACGCCGCGACATACACAGACACAAGTACCGCGGCGGCAGGGACAGTGGCCGTGCGAACAGCTAATAGCTTTGGAGCTCCAACATTTGCTTCACAAATGCTATCACAGTAACTGATGCATTTACGTTGTATGTGCCTAAAGCGGTTGCTGGAACTAATACCACAATCACCAGAGCGAATAGTGCATATTTTGAAGGCAATGTTGGTATCGGGACGACGAGCCCTGGCGCAAAACTTGAAGTAAGCGGCGGGGGTGCGCAAATCTACTACACAGGCACTGATGCGTCGGGAGTAATTGCTACGGAAGTTGATAACTCAATAGATGTATTGCGCGTCATGAGAAGAGGCGGCACCGACGCAAATCCGGCTACAGGCGTCGGCATTCTTCTTGGCCACAACAGATGGACAGGCGGC
>Ga0155747_120_pt1 | contig 3003 bp, 2 predicted proteins | sample RifCSPlowO2_01_FD_107401 | JGI IMG/M metagenome (GOLD analysis project Ga0155747, IMG submission 107401) | Candidatus Jacksonbacteria bacterium RIFCSPLOWO2_01_FULL_44_13 | reverse complement strand
TAAGTCATCAATGGTTTGGTTAGCGGCGGGGATTTCGCTTAGAGAATCCTCAAATTCTTTCGGGTAGGGCCGGTAAAGAATGACTCTTTCAATGCCGTTTGACCAAACGCCAATCTCTGAACCCTCGGCGTTAAGATAGGTTTTTAGTTGCTCCACGCCTTTTTCTTCGCTTGGGCTTTTGACTTCGATAATAATAAACGGGGTAATTTTGTCTTTTTTGTAGATAACAATATCGGCCGCCTTAGTGTGAATTTCCCGACCGAAATGAACGCTTTTTTCTGTGTCGATCCGATCAAAAGGATATAGGTATTTAGTATGAAGTTTATAAAGCCAAAGCTGTCTGACGATCTCTTCCGGGCGTCCGGTTTGTTTTTTATCATCGTAAACAAACTTAAAACCACTCGTTTTTAGGTCTTTAATGTAATAACGGCCGGGTTCCTGCTCGCTGATATACAAAACATCCGCCGGAATGATCTCCTCAAATTCTTTTAACCCATAATTACTATCAAGTTTTTTGAAGATCTTGTTGATTATCTCCTCGGCTTTATTTGGTTTAACGGTTGGCATTAGTTGGCTCCTTGTAACTGACCGTTTTTGATAATTGAGACGATTTTACCGACTAATCTCATTTCATGAGTAAAGGGGATAATCTCATACTTAGGATTTTCCGGTTTTAAGTAAATATAAGGGGGATTATCATCAGAAATAAATCTTTTGACAGTCGAGTCGCCGTTCAAATCAGCCAGAACCAGATCGCCGGAACTGAATTCTTTTTGAGTTTGGACCAGAACCAAATCACCGTCATCTATCCCGGCATTAATCATTGAGTCGCCATTCACCCTCAAAACAAAAACCTCACTATTGAGTTTTGTCACGTCTTTGCCCGGCAAAGGAATCCATTCACCTTGTATGTCCAACATATTAACCGGAGCACCAGCATGACTGACTCCTAAAAATGGCGCCAGTCGCGGCTTCTCTAAGACTTCATAACCCAATGGTAGAATGGCAATACTGCGGGCAATTCCCTCTTCCCTTTTAATAGTTTTCTTTCTTTCTAAGTGATGAAGCAGGTCTAAAACCGATTGGTTAGAGATGACCCCCAAATTTTCTCTCATTTCTTCGACTGAGGGAGGATAGCCTGTATCTTTAATGAAGTTAAAGATGATTGCCAACATTTCTTTCTGTCTTGGGGTGATTTTTAACTGTTTTTTCATTAATTAATGTTACCCGACTATTTATTCTGGTGTCAAGCAGCAACGAGTGTATCAAACTATAACAAAACTTTTTGCCTTCTTTTTATGTTAATATTTGGACTGCAGAGGTTGACAGCATACTAAAATTTTACTAAAGTTTTAGTAGATGCCCAACGTAACCCCCAAACAGAAGAAGGTCTTGGATTTTATCGTCGCTTTCTCTAAAAAAGAGGGCTACTCCCCTTCACTGGCGGAAATTGGCCGACACTTTGGCAAGTCAACTACCACCATTCATCAATACGTCGCTGCCCTCAATGCCAAAGGCCAGCTAACCAAGGAAGAAAACGTCTGGAGGGGAATCCAACCTAATCAACCGGTGACTCAAGTGTTTCTGTTAGGCTGCATCGCCGCCGGCCAACCGATCGAGCCGTTCGAAAACCCGGAACCGATCCAAGTCCCCTTGAGCTTCACCAACTCACCGGGTAATTACTACGCTCTCAAGGTTAAAGGTCAAAGCATGGTTGACGACGGCATTAGCGACGGCAGTTTAATCGTCGTCAAACACCAAAAAACGGCCAATAACGGCGACACCGTGATCGCCGTTACCGAGGACGGCGCCACCCTCAAAGTCTTTAGAAAGAGACAAAATGAAACCTGGCTGGAACCCAGAAACAAAAACTTCCCCACCATTAAACCCAAACAATTGGAAATCAGAGGCAAATTTGTCGGAGTAATTCCGGGAAGCGGACAACAATCCGAGTTTCACGAACTAACCGAACGTTATTTGCTGGAAACTCCGATTAGTCACCGAAAATTAAACGGGCAGTATTTTACCCCAAAGACTATTAGGGAAGCCTTGCTAAGCCACTTACCCAAAAATATCAATCATCCCAAAGTCCTCGATCCGGCTTGCGGCACCGGCGAGTTTTTGGCTTCGGCTAAAAGTTATTTTAAACAGCCGCGGCTTTACGGCTGGGATATCGAAGCCAAACTGGTCCAGATTACCAGGAAAATTGTCCCTCAGGCAAGATTAACAATAATTGACTCGCTCGAAGTCGAAACTACAGAGAAATTCGATTTTGTCATCGGCAATCCGCCCTATTTTGAATTTAAGCCTAACTTGAAACTCAAGAAAAAATTTGGCCAAGTAATTAACGGCCGGGCTAACATTTTCAGCTTTTTTATCAAATTGGGGCTGGATCTGTTAAAACCAAACGGCTACCTGGCTTATGTGGTGCCGCCGTCAATGAATAACGGCCGCTACTTTGCCCAGCTACGGCAATACATTATCGATCATGGGAACATTGAATCTCTCTCGATTTTGGATAATTCCAAGCTTTTTCATCAGGCTTTGCAAAGCACCATGTTACTGGTGATTAAAAAAACTAAAAACAAGGGCGATTACCTGTTCAAAAAAAACGGCCTGTCAATTTTTACCGAACAGCCAACCAAGCTTGCCCAGGCCTTTAAAAATAAAGCCACGCTGTATGACTTGGGATATTCGGTTAAAACCGGTCGTTTGGTGTGGAATCAAAACAAACACTTGCTCACCATGGAGAAAAATAACAGCGTGCCGTTAATCTGGGCGCACAACATCACCGAGAACGGCTTGAAATTTTTCCACAAAAAAAATAAATATCAATACGTTCGAATTAACAATTACGACTGTGGGCCGACAATTGTCACCAACCGGATTACCGGCACAGTCAAAAAAGGCCAACTCAAAGCGGCGATAGTTCCCGCAGGGATGAAGTTTATCGCCGAAAATCATGTCAATGTCATCTTTCCGGGCCCCAACTCCAATCATCTC
>Ga0155747_103_pt1 | contig 3059 bp, 2 predicted proteins | sample RifCSPlowO2_01_FD_107401 | JGI IMG/M metagenome (GOLD analysis project Ga0155747, IMG submission 107401) | Candidatus Jacksonbacteria bacterium RIFCSPLOWO2_01_FULL_44_13 | reverse complement strand
TTGTTATTTTTACTGTATTGTCGTTTGTTTCATTTAACAATGTGATTGCCGGAAAAACGGAAAAGGGGAAAATTATCGTTGAAATCGGGGACGATTTTATAGAAAAAAAATCGGAAACAAAGTATTTCCTACAACGCAAGGATACTTCTCTTGTTCCCTTAACACGGGAACAAATACATATGAAGGATTATCCTCCCCCGCGGCCGGGTCAAAGAGCAATTTTGTCACCTAAAGGAAAGTTACACTTGTCGCCTGATTCTACTTCTGCCAAGGTGTTCAAAGGTAGCGGTGAAATAAGTGTTTTAATTATCCTTATTCAACCGTCAGGTGAAAATATTCCATGGGAAGCGAAAAAAACAAAGGAATACTCCCAGTCCTCAAAAAACTTTTTTGAGGATAAAAGACATCACAGTAAAAACACCTTATCGGTTAAGACGATAGGGTGGTTGGAATCAAAAAAAACAAAGGCGGAACTGACCGCCAACGGAAACTCCGTTTCCACTACTGTCATCCCCGAAGCGGTGAGATTGGCGGATGATTCCGTTGATTTTACTGAAATTGATTGCCTGTTCATTGTTGTGGCCGACAGCGATGGGACTTTCACAAGGGCGTGGGCGTCAACAGGGGTGGGCTACACCCAAACTGACGATGGAATCTGCGACTTTTCCTATGTCAGAATGGGATCCGACTTGTTTTCAAGCGACTCAAGGTTGAATAGCCACGAGTTGGGGCATGCCCTGTTAGACCTAGAACACGAGGCAGGAATGAATACCACAAAAGAAGACACTTGCGGTTATGAAGGAGCTAAACCCAAGGAGTATTATAGCTTTGCCAGTGTTATGGGGGACAGATATTCTTTCTTTTCATTATATGCGCAATATACACAACTTGGTTGGCTGGATAAAGAAAGAGTCATAACTTTTCCTCATGGTTTTACTTCCGTGGAATTATGTCCGCGGGAAGTATCGGAGACTGAAAAAAAACAGCTTGGCATCATAGAAATAAGCGACAATAAGCATATTTCTATTGAGTTATACGAAAAAAGTCTTGAGCCATACCTTAACGACGACAATGTTAAAAGCGGGCTAGTGATAAGGGAACATGGAGAGGTCGTGAATAATGATGGTTATGGAGGATATGACGCAACTGTTCTCCTTAAGGAAGACAGTGATTACGAGTCCTTTATCCATCCTGGCGAAGAAATTTGTTTTGGGTCTTCGTCAGTAAAATATGTTTCCCTAACAGGCGAGGGCGAATCAGCTATAGCCGAGGTGGAAGTTACGATTGAAGGAGCGCTTGAATCGACACCAACGCCAACACCTACTCCAACTCCAACTTCAACACTTTCACCGACACTGACGCCGTCTTCAAGTCCCACTCCGACACCTACTCCAACTCCAACCCCAACACCTTCGCCGACATCGTCGCCTAGTCCGACACCCGTATCGAGTCCGACGCCGTCTCAGTCCCCTTCTACCACACCAACACCTTCGCCGACGCCAAGTCCGACACCTGTTTTGGCTGAAATGTTTTTGGAAGTTTCTTTGAACAAGGAAACTGTCCGAAGAGGAGGCAGGATTAAGGTGAAAGTGTCAGTAAAGAATGCCGACGGAAGTCTTACGGAGGCAGACAAGATTTCTTGCCAAGTCACTAAGACTGATGGAAGATTTTGGTGGAGAAAAAAAACAAACACAGGAAAAACAATGTTTGTTTACAGGATCAGAAAGAATGACCCTGAGGGTCCATACAAAATTTCGGTCACAGCGTCTAATGGGGGTTACGAAGATGCTGTGATAGAAAAGTTCTTTAAAGTAAAAGGTGAAGTGAAAGCGAAGCGCTAGAAAAGTTCTAGATGTTCTACTGCTTCGCTTGTTCTAAATTGTTCTAAATGATGTTCTTTTTGTTGGACACCGAGTGTCCAACACGGCATAGCATAAACCCTCTCTGAACCCCGACAAATTCGGGTAAATTCAGAGGGGGTTTTTTCATATCCGACACTTGGCATCCGACAATAACCCCTCCCAGCCTCCCCTTGTCAAGGGAGGATGCTTTCCCCCTGACAAGGGGGATTAAGGGGGTTTTTATTACAAATTAAAACCCGCAACCTTCTGGCCGTTGCTTCTAAAACAAAAAAATGTTATAAATTGTTTCTCCTTAATCAAGTCGGGTATTAAAATAAATAGGGCAAGTCCTGATAAAATTAAAATATAAATTGAGCAATATCAAAACAAGAATAAATCACCAAATACGAGCTTCGGAACTTAGAATCATAGGGCCGGACGGCTCTAATATGGGCGTGATGAGCTTGAGAGAGGCTCTGGAAAAAGCCCATGAATTGTCTTTTGATCTTATTGAAATATCGCCGAATGCCAACCCTCCAGTTGCAAAAATTATGGATTATGGTAAATTTCAATATGATGAAAGGAAAAAGGAAAAGACCGCAAAAGCAAAATCCAAAACGGTAGAAACAAAGAATGTTCAGGTTAAAGTAGGCACAGGCGATCATGACCTAGAACTTAAAGCAAAAAAGGCTTCAGAATGGCTACAGGAAGGAAATCGCGTAAAAATTGATCTTTTTCTGGTGGGAAGAACCAAATTTATGGACATCAAATTCCTCAAAGAACGACTGGAAAGAATATTGAAGCTCATAACGACAAATTACAAAATAGCCGAGGAGCCGAAAAAAAGCCCCAAAGGCCTTACGACGGTGATAGAGAAAGCGTAGGACAGGAGAAGAAGCTTTTTAGCTTGTAGCTTGTTAGGGAGAGGGGGAAGGAAGATAGCTTTTTAGCTTGTAGCTTGTTAGGAAAGATTAAGAGTCTGATACTAAAAAGCTAAGAAGCTATCTGCCTAAACAGCTAATAAAATTTATGAAAACAAATAAATCATTTGCAAAAAGATTGAGAGTGACGCGAAACGGCAAAATTATCGCGCGAAAAGCCGGGCAAAATCATTTCAACGCCAAAGAGCGCCGAAGCTTTCAGTTGAATAAAAAAAGAACGGTGGGAATGGTGATGAATAACAAAGCCAGAAGCCGTTTTTTGCCTAATTCCTAATTA
>Ga0155747_116_pt1 | contig 4571 bp, 7 predicted proteins | sample RifCSPlowO2_01_FD_107401 | JGI IMG/M metagenome (GOLD analysis project Ga0155747, IMG submission 107401) | Candidatus Jacksonbacteria bacterium RIFCSPLOWO2_01_FULL_44_13 | reverse complement strand
GTTGTATTCATCAATCCATTGCTCAAGTGTTGATATCCATTCCGGCTTAATTGTGAGATATGATGATGTTTGAGGGTCTGCTAAAAGAGCTCCGACAGTAAACAGATGATGTTGTGTTGTTTCGATGCGTTCAGAAAGAGAAGGCGCTTCATTTTTTATTATACTTAAAATAACTCCTAATACGGCATTGAGTTCGTCAATATCGCCGATCGCGTGAATACGGAGATGGTGCTTGGGGACGCGTTCTCCGCCAATAAGCCCTGTGGTGCCGAAATCCCCTGATTTTGTGTAAATAAAAGACATAATATGAGTATACTCTTTTGCTTATTTTACAAACAGTCCCTTATGAGGAGCCATTGACTTTCAGCAGATCGGGGCGTAGCGTAGAGTAGAGGTGGAGGCGTTATTATTTTACCTATGAATATTTTTATCATCATTATTGTTGTTGTGGCGATTATTCTTGTGAGTATACGCCAAATCAATCAATATCAGCGCGGTGTGATGCTGACTATGGGAAAATTTTCCGGCATCAAAGATCCGGGCTGGCGGTTAGTGTTTCCTGTTTTTCAATCCATGCAAAAAGTGGATATGCGCACCCTGGTGGTGGATGTACCGCCACAAGATACCATTACAAAAGATAATGTGACCGTTACAGTGAATGCGGTTATTTATTATCATGTGTTTGAAGCGGCAAAGGCGATTCTTGAAGTGCAAAGTTACCACTATGCGGTTTCACAATTGTCCCAGACAACAATGCGGAATGTGGTTGGCGCAGTGTCGCTTGATGAGTTGCTTTCAAATCGCGATCAAATATCCGATCATATTCAAACCATTGTTGATAAAGCAAGCGATCCGTGGGGGATAAAAGTAACCTCTGTTGAATTGAAAGATATTCAACTTCCGCAAAATATGCAACGTACGATTGCAAAGCAGGCAGAAGCAGAGCGGGAAAAGCGCGCGGTCATTATCAATTCGGAAGGAGAATTAGCCGCATCGGAAAATTTGGCAAAAGCGGCCGCTATGCTTTCTCAAACCCCAGGTGCCTTGCATTTAAGGACATTGCAGTCCATTAACGATATGTCCTCTGACCAATCGAATACGATTGTGTATTTAGTGCCGGTTGAGGCATTAAAAGCGTTTGAGGGATTTTCGAAAAAAGTATCTTAATCAATCTGTGATGTACTCGTGTAACAAAACCTAATGGTATAGATTTTTATGCAGCGTAAAGGGACTATTCTTACATATCAACAGCTTGTTTCCATAGAAAATGGCGAGAATGATGAACAATTGGTGGATTTGGCAAAAGAATGCCCTGATATCATATGCCAGTATGAAAAGTTTGACATGAAGCCATTTGTTGGAGATAGGATATTTGTACGTAGTACAGTTGCCAAAAAATTAGCTCAAGTTCAGGAGTATCTTGGCTCTGTTTTTGAAAAGTATCGGTTGCGTATGGTGTATGGATACAGACATCCTCAAGTGCAATTAGATTATTTTACAAGAAGAAAAAAAGCGCTTGCCGGAAAGTATCCTGATATGTCTGAAGATGAGCTTATCTCGTATACACACAATTTTATTGCGGTCCCAGATGTGGCAGGGCATGTAACTGGTGGAGCGGTAGATCTTACGATTACAACACCTGACGGCGATATTGATATGGGGACAAAGATTGCGGATTTTACAGACGAGGAGTTAATTCAAACATATGCAAAGGGGGTAACACCCACGCAGATGGAAAATAGAGAATGGTTGCTTATTATGATGCGCTCTCAAGGATTTGCTCCGTTTTACGGTGAATGGTGGCATTTTTCATATGGTGATAAAGAGTGGGCATGTTTTTATAACCATAAAAAATCTTTGTATTCGGCAGTAGATTTTCAAAGCAAATAAAAAAAGAGGCATAGCGTTGCCTCTTTTGCGAGTTTTATCCATAGAGATATACTCGCGATATACTCGCAGAATTTACGTTCTGCAAGTGTTGAATCCCTTGGGGAATATCGCAGGCGCCTAATCTGCGAAATAACCCGATTGAGTTGGACCCTTCACTGGCTGTGCGCATCACGTAGTGGGTAAACCCATTACGTCGTGCCCAATCAAGCATCGCCGAAACAAGCCGTGTGCCAATACCGTGTCTGCGGTATTTTTTGTTTACGGCAAGCTCTGAGATGTAGACAGTTGTTTCGATTGGAAACGGCAGTGAGGGGAGTGAGCACAAGAAGGTGTGTATCTCTGATGCCTTGTGGACAGAGAGGGCGCATCCCAGGCCGATAACTTCCATGTCATCGGTCGCAAGGACGATACACCCGTCAATCAGGTGTGGGTTCCAGACATCCCGGATGATATCTTCTTCATCGTATGTTTCGAAGTACGGGGCTTCTCCAAACGCCTCCTTGTACAGATCAACGAAGCCCTTCCGGTGATGCGGTAGAGATTCTTCTTGAATCTCGAGAAGAGTGATGTTACTGCATGACATGGACGATCTCCATCTCGCTTTTGAGAGTAACCGAGTTGTTCGTGAAACCGACTTGGATTTTTTCTCCTGTTGGTTGAACAACCGTATCCAGCCCAGTAACAGCGGCAGTAGCAATACTTCCACTGCCACACGAGGTTTCGTAGAAGAATGAGTCGACGCTACGTACCCACACTACGGGGTGTATGCGTACACTGGATTTAGAGCGATCAATCCAGATAACTCCCACAGCGTCGCGGTCTGCGAGCCCAAGATCTGTTGTGATCGTTTTGTGCATCTTCTCGTACTCTGTGGGAAGCATCCCATCAACTACGACATGGACGATTCCTCCCAGATCCACCATTGTCGCAGAGAGGTCGCGCGTCGTAACAGGTTGCACAGTCGCGATCATTCCGGAGAAACGGCACTCAACCTGGTACTTGTTTGAGCCGAGAGCTTGCACAGTCCCTTCAACAACGCCTGCAAACCCTGACATGGTAAATGAAGCTGTTCCGGAACTCTGTTGCACAAGAAGAATCGCAGCAGCACGTGCCGCGTTCCCACAGAACTCTCCTCCAGCCATCTCAAACCGGTTTTCGGATGGGATAAGAAACCCTGCCTGTTCAACCCTCAAGGTTTCGGTTTGCGACATGACTTGTTTTCCACGGGTCTCGTATTCTGCGCGAGTCATCGGTTGTTCGAGTACGACGATGGCTGTTGCGTTTCCACCCGCGGCGGTGATGATGTATGTAGGCGACATAGAGATTCTCCTTATTGGTGCGTGCGTAAAGAACGAAAAATACCCCGAAGCGGGGTATTGGGTATGGGCTTCGACACCAGCCCATATGTAAGAGATTTTTACGCGTCTTTAGAAAGACGTAGTGATTAAGAAAATCGCTTAAGCATGAGCTGATATCCGCCCATGCCATGATGCAACCAGTAATTGATACGGGAAATGGTTGCAGAACTCATGTTGGTTTTTTCTTCAATTTCTCTGAATGTTTTATCCTGCGAAAGCATTTGCGCAACTTGCCACCTGCGGCTGGCATCCATGAGTTCCTCCACTGTTAATACATCTCGCAAAAATGCGAGAGCTTCTTTTTCATTTTTGAGCGCTAAAATAGCTTGCAAAAAGTTTTGCATTGTCTTTGTTTGAAGCTTTTTTTCTATTGTTTCCATACTTCATTGCTTTAATGCGTTGAAGTGAGTATATGGTATAGGAGGGAAAATGTCAAGTAAAGACGAAAGTTAGAGTTTTGATGGTGAGGGGAGAGGTTCGATCGGCTCTGTTTCAAATGGTTTCATGCCGACCTCGCTCCACTCGCGGTGAATCCAGCAGTTTTCAGTGAGCTCTTCTAAAACGAACGGAGGTTGTTCTGTATACGCAAGAAGGCGATTAGGGGGTATGAATTCTTGTGGATTATCGCCGCGCCATACCACATTGGGAATGTTTCCTTGTTCTGTCGCCACTTCTCCTTGAATAATTCTGTATCGAAATCGTTTATGTGGAGGCATAGTATTAGGGTTGGAGAATATCCTCGGTTTCTCCTTGTATGGAGATAGTTATATTCTCTATTTGTGTGAGCGCTTTGATAGTTTCTATGATTTGTGCCCGTACTGCCATGACTGCGCATGATCCTCCCTGGATATCAAGATTGGAAAAATCTACAATAATGTTATTATTTTCACTGGTTATAGTGTTGAGTTTTGCGGTTTGAGGAATACTTGAAATATACCCCGCAGTTTGTTCGATGAGGGAGGGGCCTTTGATAAGTTCTTTTATAGCTTGAAGGTTTGTATCGCCTGTTACAGCAATGCGTCGTTCAATAGGGTACACAATACTACAATCAGGTAGATTGGGGTCATGCGAGGTATTGTTAAAAAAGAGTGATACTGTCGTTGTATCTTGTTGAGCAAAGGTGATGGGAATAGTGATTTTTGATATCTCTGCTCCATCTTTTGCCGAATATTCAAATACTTCAACAAATCCCTGATTTGTTTTGGGTTTTGGATATGAAAGTTCTATTGAGAATGGACCAAAGATGCCACTATCCGGTACCTGTGCCATAGCAATGTCTTCAGTCAAAATACTTTTATCACTGTTGGTAAGGCGGATATTTAC
>Ga0155747_121_pt9 | contig 7604 bp, 7 predicted proteins | sample RifCSPlowO2_01_FD_107401 | JGI IMG/M metagenome (GOLD analysis project Ga0155747, IMG submission 107401) | Candidatus Jacksonbacteria bacterium RIFCSPLOWO2_01_FULL_44_13 | reverse complement strand
CCACTTTGACACTCCCTTGCTTGTTTCCTTGCTTACACAGTGGGCAAAACTGCAAGGGGTTGAGCTCTATGTTGTCGGAGCGCGCGACTATTGGGGCATAAAAGGTCGGATTCGAGCGTTTATGTGCGAGTGCTTTCATGTGCTTCTTATTGAAAGAAGCAACGCGCGCGGGTATCAACTTGGAAAGGATTTGACCCTGATTAACACCGTGCTTCATCAGGGGCATGCGCTTATTATGTATCCAGAAGGGGGACGGCAGTCAGATCCTTTGCGTGGCATGCCTTTTAAGGATGGGGTATCAGTCATCGTTCGCAAGGCCGAGCTTGTTCCTTTGCAAGTAGTCCCGATTTTTATCTTCGGGACGCATCTCGTGTGGTCGAAAAAGAGCCGGCTTTTTTCTTTATCAATGCTATTTCGCGCACGCATACAAGTGAGATTGGGACAGGCGATTGATTCTCATTTGTATGGAACGCAGGAAGCGCTGACAAAGGCACTTGAACAGGCCGTAGATGCCTTGCGGCAGGAGTATCAAAGGCGTGCGTGAGGATTTTTTTCTTCACGCATTTTTTTGACAAAAATAAGTCAAAAGTGTATTGTATTGGGGCTATGAAAATAACACTATCACTCATTAAAGCAGATATCGGAGGGGTTGGCGGGCATACAAAACCGTCAGAAAAAGTTTTGGAAACAGTTCGCGCTTTTATTGAAGCAAAAGGCCAGTATCTTTTAACTGATCACCGCGTGTTTTATACTGGCGATGATATTGCAGTGCTGATGACTCATACCAACGGCCCAAAGCATGAAAAGATTCATCAATTAGTATGGGACGCGTTTGTGGCAGGCACTGAAGTTGCAAAGTCACAAGGTCTGTACGGCGCTGGGCAGGATTTATTAAAAGACGCGTTTACCGGCAATATTCAAGGGATGGGGCCTGGGGTTGCGGAAATTGAATTTGAAGAGCGGCCGAATGAATCCGTGATGGTGTTTACTATGGATAAAACCGAGCCGGGCGCGTTTAACTTGCCCATGTATCTTGCGTTCGCAGATCCAATGTGGTCTCCAGGTCTGTTGGTGGCGCCTGAAATGAACAAGGGCTTTACCTTTGAAATTATTGATACAGAATATTTGGAAGCAGACAAAGTTATTCGATTAAACGCGCCAGAGGATTTATATGATATCGCGGCGCTGTTGCGGGAAACACGGCGATATGTGGTTCGCTCGATTTATTCTCGCAAGTATCCAGATCAGCATGTGGTTTCTGTAGCCACAACGCGGTTAAAACATATTGCAGGGAAATACGTTGGCAAGGATGATCCTGTGGCATTGGTGCGCGTGCAAAAGATGTTTCCGGCAACAGAAGAAATGGGAGCGTGCTTTCGCAATGCGCATTATGTTGGTGGCGACTGTCGCGGATCACACCAACAGCCGTTGATGCCGGTGCCGATAAATTCGCCCGCATCTGTGCATTATTGCATTCCAATTGTTCAAGGCATAACGTTTTCAATGCGTAATGGAAAGATGACAGAGTGGGTAGATGTGTTTGTTGATCCATTCTGGGATTATGTTCGTCAAAAAGCCGCGGAGAAATCTATTGCCATGCGTGAACAGGGCTTTACCGAGCCATCTATGCTTCCGCGCGAAGAATTGGAATACGGCGGCATTGTGGAACGATTGAATCGTCTTGATAGCACGTTTGAGTTGAAGCACGATTAGAGGTATACTGTGTAGAGACGGGGTTCACCCCGTCTCTACATTGGTTTTGTTGATACATGATATTCTATGACGGATTTTAACATTCATTTTATTGATGAGCATGATATTTTGCATAAACGGGTATTATTGCGGGTTGATTTTAATGTATCGTTGCATGACAATCTTACTATCGCGGACGATGCCCGTATTCAACAGGGTCTGCCTACGATTAAATATTTACTTGAAAAAGGCAATAAATTGATATTGGTGTCTCATCTCGATAGGCCTGAAAAACGCGATCCTAAACTTTCGTTAAAACCTGTTGTTGCTCGTTTACAAGAATATCTTGATGGTTTTACTGTAAAATTAGTTGATGATTTTTTGATTGAACCCAAGGAAACATTTTCCGCACAAAAAGAGAATGAGATATTGGTACTTGAAAATATCCGATTTTATGCCGAAGAAAAAAAGAATGATCCTGAATTTGCAAAAAAATTAGCAGAACTTGCAGATGTGTATGTAAACGACGCGTTTGGGGTGTGTCATCGGACTGACACTTCGGTTGTCGGTGTTGCGGCATTGATTCCATCATATGGCGGGTTGCTGTTGAAAAAAGAAATTGAAATGATTTCATCCGTTATCGCCAAACCGCAAAAGCCGTTGGTTGCCATTATCGGTGGCGCAAAAATTTCAGGGAAAATTAAATTCATAGGCAGGTTGCTTGAACTTGCCGATTATTTGCTTGTCGGTGGCGGATTGGCGAATAATTTTATCGCGGCGCAGGGATTTGAAATTGGCAAGAGCTTGGTTGAGTATGAAGAAATTGAAAATGCGCGCAGGATTTTGTATATGGCCGCGCAAAAAAACACTGCAGTGGTGTTGCCATCTGATGTTGTGATCGGCGAGCCGGATAATTCAAAAGAAGGCGGAGAAATTAAAAAAGTTGATGAAGTGCCACAAGACGGGTATATTTTAGATATCGGCCCAGAAACGCAGGCGCGGTTTGGGGCAATTATTGCAAAAGCAAAAACCATTATATGGAATGGACCGGTTGGTTTGTTTGAGAATCCCGCATTTGGCCGTGGCACTGATTTTATTTATTATGCAATCACGCAGAATAAGGATGCTGTTTCCGTGATCGGTGGGGGTGAAACATTAGCCGCTGTATCTAAAAAAGAATATTTGGAAAAAATTACTCACATATCAACTGGTGGAGGGGCAATGCTTGAGTTTATTGAACAAGGCACATTGCCTGGGTTTGAAGCGTTGAATAACGGATAGCGATAATATCTTCCTCTCCTTGTGAAGGAGGGGGTAGAGGGAGGTCATATACCCCACCCTGCCCTCCCCGATTATAGGGGAGGGGAACGAGGGTATGATCAAACTTGCGATATTTGATCTTGACGGATTTTTGCTCCAAGGATCGCGATTTAGCGATTTTTTGGAAAAAGAATATCATGTTTCCAAGCCGGAATTTTTAGGTATTTTGCGTGGCAGAGTAATGCCGCCAAAATGCGATATCAACACGCCTTCGTTTCCCGCATGGGAGCCGTATCTTTCTGTATGGGGTTTGCATGTGAATGAGCAGGAGTTTTTTGATTTATGGTTTAAAACAGAGGGTACGCATGAAGTGATGGAACATTTTGAGTTGGTGAAAAAAGTAAAATCCCAAGTTGAAAAAGTTGCCGTGATGTCTGATAATTTTTTTGAGCGGGCTGATTGGATTAAAAAAACATTCCCATCAATGCAGTTGTTTGATTTTATGTATTTTTCATGCGAAAACGGATTTACCAAAGCAACGGAACGATCCTATAAAATGGTGCTTGAACATTTTGGCGTTCAACCGGATGAAACTGTGTTTATTGATGATGATGAGGATTCTGCAAAACTTGCCACAAGTTTAGGTATTCATGCTATTTATTTTCGAAATGCGGATCAACTAAAGCAGGAATTGTCGCAAGTTGGGTTGAGTGTGTAAACAGGATGACATATATGCCCTCAGCCGTATTGGCACAAAGAAAAAAACGAGTGCGATTGGTTATTCGAGAATTAAAAAAACTATTCCCTGTAGCGGGAATAGTTTTGAAATTTTCCAATTCATGGGAATTGCTTGTTGCTGTCATTCTTTCTGCGCAGTGCACTGATGTGATGGTCAACCACGTGACAGAAAAATTATTTCAAAAATATACAACATTAGATGATTATGTGAACGCAGATCGCGCGGAATTTGAGCGGGATATTTTTAAAACAGGATTTTATAAAAATAAAGCAAAACATATTTTACAAGCCGCGAAAATGGTGAAAGAAAAATATAGCGGTGTTATCCCTCGCACTATGGATACATTGATGACAATCCCTGGCGTTGGCAGAAAAACAGCAAATGTGGTGTTGGGGAACGCATATGGTGTTGTTGAAGGAATTGCGGTTGACACGCATGTGCGCCGGTTATCTCAAAAATTCGGTTTGACTGATAACAATGATCCTAAAAAAATCGAACAAGATCTTATGCAGATTGTTCCGAAAAAACAGTGGTTTGAATTCACCTATCTCATGATCGAATACGGAAGGAAATATTCTCCAGCGCGAAAAGTACACCTAACAGATGATCCTGTGATTTTAGCGCTTCGGTAAAAATAGATTATGTCTGCTGAATTTCAAAAAGAGATTTTAAGTTGGTATAAGAAAAACGGGAGGCATACGTTGCCATGGCGAAGGAAGGTGAACCAGTCAGCGTATCGGATTTTGGTGTCTGAATTAATGTTGCAACAGACGCAGGTGGATCGCGTAATTCCAAAATATAGCGCGTTTCTTAAGAACTTCCCAACCGCGCGGGCTTTGGCACAGGCAAAAGTTGCTGATGTTTTGAAAGCGTGGCAGGGGTTAGGGTATAATCGTAGAGCGTTGTATTTACAGCGCGCGTGTCAGGTGGTGCAAAAGGAGTATGGCGCCAGGTTTCCTCGTACTGCGCAAGAATTGGAGAAACTACCAGGTGTGGGGCCGTATACTGCTCGGGCAGTGAGCGTATTTGCGTTTAATAATCCAGAGGTGCTGATTGAGACGAATGTGAGGAGGGTGTTTATTTATTTCTTTTTTACTTCTTCTGTCATTGCGAGGAGCCCGCAGGCGACGAAGCAATCTCGAGATCGCCACGTCTTTCCCCTTCGGGAGAATCCTCGCGATGACAGAATAGTGTCAGACGCAGAATTAATGCCTTTGATAGAAAAATATCTGTATAAAAAAGACCCGCGGATGTGGTATTCAGCACTGATGGATTATGGGGCATTGGCAATGGAGGGAATTCTCAATCCTAACAGAAAAAGTAAACACTATATAAAGCAGTCAAAATTTGAAGGATCAAAACGGTATGTGCGCGCACATATTGTGCGGTATCTTTTGGAACATAAAAAAGCATCATCACAAGAGATTTTGAAATCATGTGCAGGTAATCCGTATTTGGAGAAATACGCCCATGAGTTAGGGGATATTTTAGACGCGCTCACTCGGGAAGGATGTATGGTTTTCCATAAAGGAAAGTGGCATATTATATGAGTACTATTAAGATTAAGATTGATAGATTAGTGTTTGGCGGGCAAGGAATGGGAGAAGTTGACGGTAAGAAATTTTTTGTGTGGAATGCTCTGCCTGGAGAAACTGTTGAAGCGCGTGTTACCAAAAATAAGCCTGATTACGGAGAGGCAGTTACTGAACACATTATTACCTCATCTCCACAGCGGCGCGATGCGCGTGAAAATCATTTTCTTTCATGCAGTCCGTGGCAAATTTTGGATTTTAGCAAAGAAAATAAATGGAAAGAAAGAATTATACAGGAGGCGTTTGCACGCGAAAATGTTGATCTCTCTCCTGATGCCATTGTGACAGATGGGGTTGAGTACGGGTATCGCAATAAAATGGAGTTTAGTTTTTGGTCAGAGACAGAGAACGATCTTTCGCTTGCTTTTTTTAGCCGTGGCGGAAAACGGAAAATTCCTATTTTAGGGTGTTGTTTGGCAAAAAATGAAATCAATCAGGTAGCGCAAGATATTCGGGATCAGTTAGCAATAGCAGGAATTCGTGGCTGGCATGTTAAATCATTGATTGTACGAGCAACACAAAAAGGAATGGTGCACGCGGCATTGTTTATTAAAAAAGACGATATCTCGCTTCCTGAATTTGTTATAGAAAAACCACTTGAATCGTTTACAGTATATTATTCAACGCACAAAAGCCCTGCGTCTGTGCCGACAAAAGTACTGGCACGGTATGGGAGTGATGATTTGATTGATGATATTGGTGAATGTGTATTTTCGTATTCTCCATTAAGTTTTTTTCAGGTAAATGTGCCAGTGTACGTTTTGGCATTAAAAGATATTGCGCAATGGGTTGAGAGTGGTCGCGTAGTTGATGTGTATAGTGGGGTTGGATCAATCGGATTGTCTATCGCGCGTCAGGCGTCAGAATTGGTGTTGATTGAGAATGATACTTTTGCCTGCGCGTCTGCAAAAAAGAATAGCAAGATGAATGGCTATGATCATGCGCAGATTATTGAAGGCAGGGCAGAGGATTATGAAACCGCGATTGATAGTGATTCAACTGTGATTGTTGATCCTCCCCGCGCGGGGTTACATCATAGAATCATTGAACAATTAAAAAAAGCGCGTCCGCGTACTATGATGTATTTGTCATGCAACCTTTCTACTCAAGCAAGAGATATCGCATTGCTTGCTGATACTTATTCTGTGGTATGTTCACGCGGGTATAACTTTTTTCCGCATACTCCGCATATTGAACACTTGGTTGTGTTGAAAGTTCGTTAATGTTTGTAGAGACGTGCCGATGGCACGTCTTTATGAGAGATGCACTATTGTCGCATTTTCCTGAAGACGCCCCAGTGGGGCGTCTCTACGATATTGCAATATCTCCTGATACAAGGAGTTCTTTTTTATTTGAAATATCAATTTTGTTTTGTATCAATGTAGTAATGGTATTCAGTTCTGATGTTCTGTTAATGAGCGCCGCGCCAATAATGCGGTTATCTTTAAGAATAAAGTGGCCATACGAATGTGTGTCGTCTGGCATACGTTCTATTAACTCTTTACCTTCTCCGCTTTTTACATCTCCTACAAAAGCGATTGAAAGCCCAAATCCGCTACACGTATAATTAGTTACGGCGCTAAAAGCAGTTTTTGTGCCAGTCATATTGAGGCCGGCAATTTTTCCTTGCAATTGCGCATTTGCCCAGTTTCCCATTTGGATATATTCATCCAAAATAGTATCAAAATATTCAGCGCAATCACCAGCGGCCCATATATCAGGCATATTGGTTTCAAGATATTCGTTCACAATAATGCCATTTCTTGTTTCCATTGTTTTTTGTAAAAGGATATCTTTAGGACATACGGATCCAACACCAATCGCAAGGAGATCTGCATTAAGATGGACCTGCTTTTTTGTTGTGATACCAGTTACTATTTCCGCGCCTTCAATAGTTGCGACTTCATCTTCTTTTATGATAGTTACTCCTTTTTCAGTTATTGCTTTTTCTATAATACTTCCGGCCTTGTTATGTAAGAGGTGTCCCCAAAAGAATGGCTCGCGGATAATGAGGGTAACATCAAGGCCAGCGAGTTTGAGAATATCGCACATTTCAAACCCAATAAATCCAGCGCCAACAACAACGGCTTTTTTTGCCGTTTTTATGGTTTTCATGATGCCTTTTGCATCATCAAGCGTGCGAACGCAATAGACACCGCTTATCGTTTCGTTTGGGAGTCCTAATGTTCGGGCGCAGACGCCAAGGGCAAGGAGGAGTTTGTTGTATGTAAGGGATTCGTTAGTATTGAGTGTAACCTTTTTTGTATCAGTATTGAGAGTAGTTGCCCTGATACTATTTTTTAAATCTATATTGTTTTGAA
>Ga0155747_113_pt2 | contig 7722 bp, 6 predicted proteins | sample RifCSPlowO2_01_FD_107401 | JGI IMG/M metagenome (GOLD analysis project Ga0155747, IMG submission 107401) | Candidatus Jacksonbacteria bacterium RIFCSPLOWO2_01_FULL_44_13 | reverse complement strand
GCGAGGCAATACAGGTATTAGGAATGCAAGAAGAAAGTGGTATTTTTGAGAAAGCAAAGAGTATCACGGCTCATATTCCCTTGATTGCCAACTATTTTCCCAAAGCGAAAGTTATTCCTTTGATAGTAGGGAGTGATGTTACCATAGAAGACGCGCGAGAAAAAATCGCATCAATGTTGAATGACTCAACACTGCTTATCGCAAGCACACATCTCTCTTCTGATGCGCTTCAGCTGTTTCACGACGCGCATGCGCTATCAGTGATCCGCTCTCTTGATGAGCAAAGCACTGTATCTCTTGACGTGGAATCGCCAAAAGCGCTTTCTCTTTTTATTTCTTTATTGAAATCAATGAACATTGGATCATCTGATGTTGTATCAGCGCAATCATTTGTATCTTTAGATAACAAACACACGGGAACAGCGGTGATTCGTTTTTATGAAAACGGCACAATAGCGTCTCGGCCGGTATCGCTGTTGTTTTTTGGGGATATGATGCTCGGTAGAACTGTTGAGCAAAAGGTAACGCATAACAATCTTGATGTGCTGTTTGAAAACATGGTTCCTGCAGGCGCGAAAGAATTTTTTGGACAAGACGCGCTCATTTCAAATTTGGAAGGGCCGGTGGTGCAAACGCGTACGCCGAAATTTAAAGAGATTCAGTTTGGGTTTGATCCGGTGGTTGTGCCGCAACTCAAGTCATGGGGTTTTGACGCGTTTTCTTTGGCAAATAATCATGCATTAGATCAGCATTACGCAGGGCTTGAAGAAACAAAAAAACATATAGAAGGTAATGGGCTTGTGTGGTTTGGCGATCAGGTGAAGGAGTCAAATGAGAATGTAAAATTTATTGAGCAGGCCGGAAAAAAGATCGCCTTTATTGGGTTTAACACCACTGACAATCCGTTTTCCATAGAAGAAATGAAAAGTGTGGTAGAAAAAGCAAAAGAACAATCCCAGATTGTCATTGTGATGATGCATTGGGGGAATGAATATCAGTATCTTGGATTTTCTCCGCAACAGCAAGAGATAGCGCACGCGCTTGCAGATAGCGGCGCAGATGCGGTGATCGGCGGTCATCCGCATGTTGTTCAGCCCATGGAAGTGTATCATGGTGTCCCGATTTTTTATTCATTAGGTAATTTTATTTTTGATCAGTATTTTTCACAACCCACGCAAGAAGGGGTGGCTCTTGGGTTGGTCGTGGATCAGTCAACAATTCAAGCGTATGTGTTTCCATTTTTTTCACGCGGATCAATTCCGTCTTGGATGCCTCGGGATCAATCTGAATTGTGGCTGAACGCGTTTTATGAAAAATCGCTTATGGCCGAGGCATCAAATGTGCAAGGCAGTGCGGTAACCATAGATCGGAAATAAACAGTTTGTAGAGACGTCCCCTTGGGGCGTCTCATTGTTTTCTGCTATACTGTAAAGAATAGTAGAGACGGGGTTAACCCCGTCTCTACAAAAAAGTATGGCATCACACAACAACAAACATCAAAATCACACAGCGCATATTGTTGCCGTTGATATGGGATATGGTCATGAGCGGCCGGCGTATTCGTTAAAACACCTTGCGCGCGACGGCGAAGGAGTGATTGTGGCGAACAATTATCGTGGTATCCCGTGGAAAGACCGTTTTTTGTGGGAGAGTTCGCGCACGCTGTATGAAACATTGTCCCGCGCAAAGGCGGTGCCGTTTGTTGGAAAATATATTTTTGGTATTTTAGACCAAATGCAAGAGATTCAGCCATTTTACCCTGCGCGCGATCTTTCGCACCCAAGCGCGCAAACGCGCCAAATTTACGCGGCTTTCAAATTAGGGTTGGGCAGGGATTTAATAGATCGTCTTCGGGATAATCCTATCCCGTATATCACGACATTTTTTATCACCGCGTTCATGGCAGAGGAATTTGACTATCCGGGTGATATTTTTTGTATTACCACAGATACTGATATTTCTCGCGCATGGGCGCCTTTGGACCCGCGTAAAAGCAGAATCCAGTATTTTGCCGCCACAGGCAGATGCGTGGAGCGATTAAAACTCTATGGCGTGCGGGAAGAAAATATCCATTTGACAGGATTTCCATTGCCGCCTGATTTAATTGGCGGCGCTGATGCGGATATCGCGGTAAAAGCGCTTCGACGGCGATTGCATGTGCTTGATCCGCGTGGCGTGTTTCAATGTAAATATGGGAAAGTGGTATCACGCACATTAGGTGAAACAAGCCCGCCTCGTTCTGCTCCGCCACCAACAGTGCTGTTTGCTATTGGAGGAGCAGGGGCTCAAAAACAGCTGGCTCTTACGATTATGCATAGTTTGCGTCATGTGATCGCGCGTGGCGAGATTCGGTTGATATTATGTCCGGGTACGCGGTTGGGCGTAGCTCAATGGCTTGAACGGTATGCGCGGTATTGGAACTTAGGGAGTGCGTTAGGAAAAAATCTTATCATTTTCGCGGCAAAAAAACGGAAAATTTATTTTGAAGAATTTACCCGCTTGCTTGCTGAAGCAGATATTTTATGGACCAAACCCTCGGAATTGAGTTTTTATACCGGATTGGGTTTGCCGATTATAGCTTCGTATCCGATCGGGTCGCAAGAAGAGTATAACCTTCACTGGTTACATCAAGTAGGCGGTGGCGTATCTCAACCGGATCCGCGGTATGCTGGCGAATGGTTGATTGATTGGATTGAATCAGGCGCATTGGCGCGCATGGCATGGCATGGGTTTGTCGAGGCGCCGACTCATGGCGCGTATCGTATAGAGAATGTGGTGTTTGGCAAAAAAATGCCGATAGAGGAACTGCCGTTGATTGTTTAATATGAGGATTTCTCGCTCGCATGAAGATAATCGAACATATCGCAACTCGCACCATCGGGATAATCTTTTGGCATTTCCGAAAAATTTTGAATGGGGCGCGGCAACAGCGCCGCATCAGGTAGAAGGCAATAATATTCACAGTGATTGGTGGCAATGGGAGCCGGGTCATGTCGCGCACAATCAAACATCAGGCGAGGCGTGCGATCATTATCGCATGTTTCAATCTGATTTTGATACCATACAACAGCTCAATCATACCGCGCATCGGCTTGGCATTGAATGGGCGCGGCTTGAGCCGAAACAGGGCGAGTGGGATCAGGATGCGATTGAGCATTATCATGATGTGTTCCGCGCGTTAAAAAAACGCAACATAAAAATAATGCTGACACTGCATCATTTTACAAACCCGCTATGGTTTAGCGAGCAAGGGGGATGGGAGAAAAAAAAGAATATCAAAGCGTTTTTGCGGTTTGTTGAGTTTGTTGCTCAAGAGTATCATGAATATATTGATTGGTGGATTACAATCAATGAGCCAATGGTGTATCTTACTGAAGCGTATATTTTTGGACACCGGCCACCGCAAAAGATATCGCTGTGGATAGCGTATCGAGTGTATCGCACAATGGCGTGCGCGCATCGGCTGGCGTATAAAAAAATTCACGAGATTGATCCTCATGCCCGTGTCGGGCTGGCGCACAATGTTTCATCTTATCACGCCTATCGCAAACATGCGTTTTTGGATCAATTGTTTGAAATGATACTTGATCGTGTTACCAATCATGCGTTTTTAAAAAAATCAGGATTCCCTCAATGCCATGATTTTTTAGGACTGAATTATTATTTTCATATCCGCATCAAACATGTGCGCCTGATGAGTATACTGAAAAATTTTGATATTTTTGAACCAGTGATGACAGAACGGCGCGATACGTCTGATATCGGCTGGGAATTGTATCCGCATGGGTTATTTAATGCGCTGATGGATTTTGCCGATTCAGGCAAGCCGATATATATCACGGAAAATGGCATTGCGACAGATGATGATAAAAAACGGCAAAAATTTATTCATGAATATATTACTGAAATCTGGCATGCCATCAACGGCGGCGCGGATGTGCGCGGGTATTTTTACTGGTCGTTACTTGATAATTTTGAATGGGAAGCTGGGTTTGGTCCGCGATTCGGGCTTGTGCATATTGATTATCAAACTCAAAAGCGCACGCTCAAACAAAGCGCGCATCTGTACGCGGAAATTTGCAAGAAAAATGGGATAGAAGCATCGTAGTATACCTGTTATTTGTTTCTTGTTTTTTGTCGTTAGGTATCTTTCTATGTGGTTATGGATTGTATTGATTGCTCATTTATTGAACGCGTTGTCTTTTGTTGTGAGTAAATTCATTCTGGGCCATATACAGGTAAAGCCGGCAGGGTACGCCGGCATTATCGGAATCGCCAGTATTGTTGTGACTGCTCTCGTTCCATGGGGGTTTAGCCCATTGTCATTCGGCAGTGCGCTGATTGCTCTTGCAACAGGTGCGGTGTTTATTTGGGCGGTTTATTTCTTTTTTGTCGCTTTGGATTCAGATGAGGTTTCAACTGTCGTGCCTGTTATCGGCGCCACGATTCCAGTGATTACTCTTATTTTTGCCGCAATTTTTTTAAGAGAGCGTCTTTCATTTTCTCTCTATGTGGCAGTTGGCGTGCTTATCATTGGCACTATATGTATGCTATGGAAAGGGGGGATGAAGCTTCGCGGGGCGCGTCGTCAATCGTTGCGCGTGGCTGTTATAGCGGCTGTGCTGTTTGCGTTATCATCAATCGGGATGAAATATATTTTTAATCACACTGATGTTATCAATGGATTTATTTGGACTCGATGGGGATCGGTGGCGGGTGTTGGTGTTTTTTTGCTATCGCCTGTACAAAAAAAATATGTGAAAGATGCGTTTCGTGTATTGTTTTCAAAATCAGGGTTGGTATTCGGGTTGGGAGAATCATTCGGTGGGGCTGGGTTTATTGTATTGACATACGCGCTGTCTCTTGCGAGCCCGACAGTGATTAATGCTTTGCAAGGGGTTCAGTACGCGCTCTTGCTTGCGATTGCGATTTTGGGTTGGATATTCAAACCGGATCTGTTAAAAGAATCATTCACCAGGCGCGAGATTATTTTTAAAACAATCGGAATCGTATGTATTGGCATAGGCGTATGGGTTATTGCTGGTTTGTAGAGACGCCACCCTGTGGCGTCTCTGGAGATGCAAAGACAGAGACACCCCCTGCCAAAGGTGGGCAGGCAAGGGGTCGTCTCTACAGATGACGTATATGAAAAAAAAATCAATCATAAAAACAATTGAGCGCTTTGTCTTGGAGTTATTTTTAATCACAAGCGCGATTGCGATTTTTCTTTTGATTGCAACGGTTACATGGAATTCATACAGTCCGCGTCATAATCAAGCATGGGGAGCAACATTTAGTATCCCGTATGCCCATTATTTAGGATTGGATTGGAAAAATGTTTTTACAAACAGCATGGACGATCTTGGTATTCGTTTGTTTCGCATTCCTGTGTATTGGAACACAGTGGAGCGGCAACAAGGCACGTATGATTGGACAGCGTATGATTGGATTGTGGATGAGGCGGAAAAACGAAACGCGTCATTGGTGTTTGTTATAGGCAACCGCGTTCCGCGCTGGCCTGAATGTCATCCTCCTGAATGGGTGGCTCGGCTTTCGGATACAAAGCGGAACAAGGCGATTGAATCGCTGTTACGGGAAACGGTTCTTCATTTTAAAGAGAAACAAACGATCATACGGTGGCAAGTTGAAAATGAGCCGTTTTTAAAATTTTTTGGAGAATGTCCGCCATTGGATGAAGCGTTCTTTAAGCAAGAAATAGCATTGGTCCGATCCCTTGATCCAGTACGGAAAATTCAAGTTACGGAAAGCGGAGAGCTGTCATCTTGGTTGCGCGGCGCGCAAATCGGCGATGTGCTGGGTATCAGCGTATATCGGACAGTGTATAATTCTTTGGTGGGATTTGGAGAATATCCGTTTGGTGAAACATTTTATCAACATAAGGCGCAGTATGTAAAAAAGCTTGTTGACGATGTCGTGATTTCGGAATTGCAGGCAGAGCCGTGGGGACCGGACGCACAGAGAGATCAGCCGGTTGTTATGACGCCTGATCAGATGAAAAAAGTGATTGGTATTGCAAAGAAAACCGGATTCCGCGAGGTGTATTTTTGGGGTGTTGAATGGTGGTATATGATGAAAGAGAAAAAAGGGAATAGCATATATTGGGATATTGCAAGAGATACTGTTAAAGGGAGATAAGAGGGCAGGAGTGTAGAGACGGATGTTTTCTCCCGTCTCTACATGTGATGGTGTGTACACGATTTCCGTTTTTGGCAGGATTTGATATAGTGAAGAAACGCATTATGTCAAAGAAACTCCGTCAAAACCTCACTGTTGGTATTATTATCGCTTTTATTTTCATCCTGTCGTGGTGGGGTCAGCAGATAGGCATCCCATTTGAAAAAATCGAAGCATTTGTCGTGCGCATGGGCGTATGGGGGCCGTTGGTGTATATTTTGATACTGTTAATTCCGGTTATATGCGCTCCTGTTCCGGCTACGCCGTTTACATTGATCGGAGCAAATTTATTCGGCTGGCAGTATGGTATGCTGTACTCGCTTGCCGGCTTTGCTCTCGGACAGAGTATCAATTTTTCATTAGGGAGACACATAGGGAAGCCGTTGCTAAAAAGAATATACGCTGTTGAGCAGTATGAAAAAATAGAAAAGCGTATTCCGGAACGCATTGAATTTTGGGTAGTTGTGTTGTTGCGATTGATTCCCAATCCTTGGTTTGATTTTTTCAGTTATCTCGCCGGAATGAGTAAAATACGGTATGCCACGTTTATTATTGCAAGTATTGTGGGGTCGCTTCCGGGAACGTTTTTATGGAACTATTTTGGTAATAGAATTGTTGAGTATCGTTTTTCATTGCGAAGTTTGGGTATTTTAATTATTGTTGGTACTATTTTGTTGGTATGGCGATATGTGCGCAAAAAATCATGGTGGCGCAAAGTAACACAAAATATATCTGATGTATTTGACAATGAAGTATGACAGTGAATTGTTTAGGATGGAAAATAGGAGGAGAAGCCGGTTCAGGTATTAAAGTGACCGGTGAAATGTGGGCGCGTATGTGCCATCATTTAGGATTGAATGTGTATGGCTACACAGAATATCCTTCTTTGATTCGCGGCGGACACAATACGTATCATATTTTTAGCGCGGAAAACTCTGTGCGATCAATCCATGAGCAGGTTAATCTTTTAGTTGCATTGAATAGTGAAACCATTGATCTTCATGTAAAAGAACTCTCTCCCGGCGCAGTTGTTTTGTATGATAGCGAGGTGGAGCACATAGATGTTTCCTCATATAAAGCACAGTATGTTTCTTTTTTATCAGTGCCATTTAAGCGGCTTGCCGTAGAAGCGGCGCAAGCGGATTTAATGAAAAATACCGTGGCATTAGGCGCAAGCGCTCGGCTGGCGTGTGTGCCGTTTGAGTATGTGAAGGAAACGCTTTTTGCAATGTTTCAGCGTAAAGGGGAGAGCGTTGTCTCATTAAATCAAAAAGCCGCATTTGCCGGGTATCAATACGTTGGCAGTCATTGGGATAAAGAATTTGAATATATCCTTGTTCCCAAGGGGAAAAAACAGACAATGCTGTTGAGCGGGAACGAGGCAATCGGGCTCGGTGCGCTTGTCGCCGGCATTCATTATTATGGCGCGTATCCCATGACGCCTGCGTCGTCATTATTGGAGTTTTTAGCCCAGTACGGACCGGAGTACGGCGTTGTTGTACGCCAGACAGAAGATGAAATCGCGGC
>Ga0155747_104_pt1 | contig 12348 bp, 6 predicted proteins | sample RifCSPlowO2_01_FD_107401 | JGI IMG/M metagenome (GOLD analysis project Ga0155747, IMG submission 107401) | Candidatus Jacksonbacteria bacterium RIFCSPLOWO2_01_FULL_44_13 | reverse complement strand
TTGGCTTGCCGGAAAAGCCCCTTGATATAGATTCAACAGTTCCTGCGTCTTTTATATTAGATCGTCAAGCACGAGCCATATCGTTAGTAAAAGAGTTAGAGCAGTTAAAAGAGGCGCTTGCTCAAGAAGGGAGTGTTGATGTATTTATTTCGATTGAAGAAAAAATTGAACAAGGAATGAATCAGGCCGATGAGATAGTAGCTGATTTGACTCGTTTTGCTTCTATCTTGGGAGTTGAGGATCCTGCTGTCCAAGGAACAACGCCACCGGAAGATCAGCAACCATTGTCTGCTCCGACCACTGACAAAGGTGTGGTTAAGGGGATAACCCTTCCATCTAATGACCAAGGCAAGAGTGTTTCTCAACAAGATCAACCGCAGACAGATACTGATAAAATGCTTCAAGATAGCAAAAAAACAGATAAAGAAACAGGAAATACCGAGCAAACTGATCCAGAAAAAGATACTAATGAACAAGTTCAACAAGAACCACCACAAGATCCGATTCCCCCTGCGATTTAGGTATTGATTTTTTTATATTTTTGTGTTCTTTTAAATTGCTCATAACAAAGGCAAAAAGAGTTGACGAAGTAAGATAAATATAGTATCTTAATTTGCATGTAATTTAATGGGTAGCGAATAGTGTAGAGACGCCCCCCTGGGGCGTCTCCAAGCCATTGCTCAAGAATTGAAGATATATTATTTTTTTGAGAAAATGATCATTTTCTCAAAAAAAGAGTATCATCTTTGGTGCTCGTCCCGCACCTATTCTTGGGAAGCATGATGTCTTTTTAAGATATGGCTTTGAGAGGGGATGCAACAGGCAAACCTATTCATAACAGAAGTTGCATTTTTACTCGTCAGGGTAAAAATACCCAAGAATAGGTGCGGGACTCGTTCATTCAGTCGTTGTAGAGACGTCCCGATGGGGCGTCTCAAATGAGACGCTCCATCGGATCGTCTCTACACAAGAGTATTTTAGTCACAGATAAGACATAGGCAAAAAGTCCTATGCTGTGGAGTAAATATGTCGAAACATTTATATATTTAAATATTGATGTATTTACTCCCAAGCATAGGGCAACTAAGGATTGCAATCCATATGAATAACACTCGTGTTATTCATGAGGCATGCCTCTGTGCTTATCTAAAAACCCCTCTTTTATAAAGTAACAAGGAGCGCAAATACCGAACCTTTTGGCAGAAAAGTCGAGTCCGAGTTTTCTCGGGCGCACAAAGGCACCGGATCCTCGTTTGCTTTATAGAGTGAGGCGGAATTAATTCAAGACCAATTGTTTTATGAGTAACGTTCTCAAACGTTCAAAAAAACTTCTCTCGGTTGGTCTTACCATTTCCACTATTGTGTGGTCAGTCGGTTTATTTAGCTTTTTGGGCGTACCTTTGGTCGCTCAAGCGGCTACAGCCGGCGATTTGGTAAAATCACCGAGTAGTTCAGCGGTCTATCTTGTGGGTACTGGTGGCACAACCATCCATGTATTTCCACACTTGAATGTCTATATGTCATGGGGTTACCCTGCTGACTTTAGCACAGTCAAGACCATGGACCTTGCAGGATTGACTCCTGGAAATCCTGTCGCATTTCGTGATGGCGCTCTCTTTAGAGGCACCGCAACCGGAATAAGTGGCAAGGATAAAACAGCTGTGTTTGTTGTAGAAAATGGTAAGTTGAGGGACATTGTTTCCGAGACCGTGTACCAAACAATCTACAGCGATGCAAGCTGGTCGCGCGTAACCTGGGTGCCGGATGATTTACTTTCCAAATTCACCTATCCATCTGGTGATCAATGGACAGCAGTAGACAAGCTCCCGGGCGGAACACTGTTTAAAACAGGAAGCGATGATACCATTTATCTTTCTGTTAATAACAACGGTGTTTACACAAAACGCGCATTCTCAAGCACAACTGCGGCAACAGCAAATCGCTTCAACGCATCAACTGCGTTAACTGTTTCCGGTACGCTTGGCACCAGCCAAACGACAGGAACACAGGTAACCGGTGCTGATAGCGCGCTGTCAACTCCGTCAGTTGCGCAATTGAGTGATACAACTCCGCAGGCCGCAACCGGCATTTCCGTATCTCTTGCTTCAACGTCTCCAGCATCTGGAACATTGGTGCAGGCGCAGGCAACTGCTGATCTCGCGCACTTTACATTGACAAACAATGGCAGTGATGCGGCAAAGATCACAAAGTTGGTGTTAAAACGCCTTGGCGTTTCCGCAGACACAACTCTTTCTGCAGTATATGTGTATGACGGAGCAAGTCGGTTGTCTGACTCTGCTACTGTATCAAGTGGTGTTATTACGTTTAATAACTCTGCTGGTATCGTGGAAATCGCGGCAGGCGCGAGCAAGAAACTTTCTGTTCGCTCAAATATTGCCGGTGATACTTCAGGGCAGACCGTTGGTGTTGGCGTTCTTGATGCCGCAAGCATCGGAACAGACAATGCAAGCGATACTGTTTCCGGTTCATTTCCGGTAAATGGCAATATCCACAGCATTGCGTCTGCAACGCTTGCGACTGTGAGCTTTGAGAATACCGCAGGCACAAGCCCAACCGCAAATGGCGCTCTTGATCCTCAAGAAGGGTTTACCGCATGGGATAACACTGTGACCATTGGTACTCGCAAAGTATCATTAAAATCAATTCGCTTCCGTGAAATCGGTTCAATCGAATTCAAGGATCTTGCGAATTTGAAATTAATGGTTGATGGCGTGCAAGTTGGTACAACTATTCCTGCATTGGATAGCACTGGATATGTAACCTTTGATTTCACAGCAACTCCTATCGAATTGAAAACAGGAAGCCGTGTGATTAAAGTTGTGTTGGATGTGATTGGCGGATCAAGCCGTGATTTCACAATATCCTTACGCGATGCCGGTGATGTATCAGTTACTGACAGCGAATACAATGCAAATATCTTGGTACAAACAGCAAGCGCGGCATTTACAAATGTTGATGCCGGAAAACAGACCGTTTCAACAGGGTCATTGACCATTACTCGCAAGAGTGATTCGCCTTCTGGCAATGTTGTCATCGGCGCATCTGCCGTTACCTTGGCAAAATATGAAGTCAAGGCATTCGGTGAAAAGATGAAAGTAGAAAGCTTGTATGTCAGTATCACCTCTTCTGATGGTGCTATTGATAAATATCGCAATGGCGCTCTCTTCTTTGATGGCGTGCAAATCGGAAGCACAGCAGATATCTACGAAACAGCAGGCACTGCGGCAACCTATACTAAGTTCAATCTTGGATCAGCCATGATTGTAACTCCGGGGACACCGAAAGTGCTTGAAGTTAAATCAGACATCTTTGACAGTGATGGTACTGATCATGTTTCTGCCGGTGATACATTGTCAGCAAGAATTCAAATTCCTGCCGCGACAAATACCCAGAGAGTGGTAACTGGAAGCTATATTTCAGCCCCTGCGGCAAATCAAGACGGTAATACGTTGACTGTTGCAGTAGGATCACTCGCCGTTTCAAAGAGTCAGTCGTATGGTGATCAGACCGTTGTGATTCCTGCATCAGCAGTCAAGATCGGTCAGTATTCTGTAACATGCGGAAGCAATGAAGCAGTAAACTTGACAACCATTACACTTGTAACAAACGTTGCAGATGAAATGGATCTTGCTGATCTGAACAATGTGTATGTAAAATACGGCACAAAGACAACTTCAATCTTGTCAACAGCTCAAGCAACCTACTCATGGAGTATTAGCGAGGCATGTGCCGCAAATGCAACTCTTGGGATAGAGGCCTATTCAGATATCGCGGCAGGAGCGGTGGTGACTAACGGTGGCGACACTGTTATCACAACCCTCGTTGTTTCAGGTACTGCGGCTTCTGGAACAGCTGTTACGAGTGGAACTGCGGTAACCGGTCAGACCATTACCGGATCAACCGGTGGTACATTGACTGTGTCTAAAGCAAATGACACTCCAGTGGCTTCTGTCGTTATTGCGGGAGACACGCCTATAGCAGGCGCGTTGAAAGTGAAATTCACTGCCGCAAGCGAAGATATCTATATCACAGAGCTTACCTTCCGCCAAAATATCACTGCAGACGACCTTGCAATCGCATCGTTGTCTCTGTATAAGGCAGAAGGAAGCGGCGCCTCTACCCAAATCGGCACAGCAAAGGACTTTAACATAGACGGAACAAATCCGGGCTATGTCTCATGGTCGCTTACTGGCGCGGATCAAGTAAAGGTTGTAAAGAATGGTTCCAGCTATGTGTTGGTAAAACCAACATACGTCTCAAGCGGACAAACAGCAGTAACCGGGCTTACTCCGCAAATCGCATTGACTCATGTCAAAGCGCAAGGCGCATCAGTTATCACTGCAACCATCTCTCCAGATGGATCGGATGATGTTACAACAACCTTGCTGGGAGCAAATCTTGATTCAACCATGAACGTGAACGAAGCGGCCTCTCCTTTCAGTATTTCTGATACCACCCTCACGGTTGATACCTTAGATGCTACAACTAATCTGGCTATTGGAACTATTATTGTTATTGAGGATGAAGAGATGTTGGTTACTGGAGTCACCAACGCAACAACGATTACAGTAACGCGCGCGTACAACAGTACAATGGCAGTTACTCACGCTAATACCAGTAATATCTCGTACAAAGCTGCATTGATTGCAAGTACTGCAAATACCAGCTTTATCTCTGGTATCAGCGAGGCAACCATTGCAGTCGGTGATGTGATTGTTGTCGGTGATGCGACCGGAACCACAAACCAAGAGCTCATGATTGTAACCGCGGTTCTGGCAAACGTTGGCGGTGGTACCAATGAGTTGATTACTGTGATTCGTGACGATACCGTTGCCGCACACGCAATTTCAGCATTGATTAGTGAAGCATTTGAAGGCAATGCAATGACTGTCATGAACACCAAACCAACCATTACGGTTGCAAGTGATTCCCCAGTTGGTTCTACTGGTGGTGGAACGCAAAAAGTGGTGTTTAAGTTCAATGTCGCGGCTACAAACAATGCAAGCGATCCGGCAGAGAACAAAGTGGTGATCACGTCAGTTGACATCACAAACAACAGGACCAGCGCGACTGTTAAGAACCTCAAGCTGTATCCTGCTGAGTCAACGTATGATCAGAATTCCACTTATGCCACCACTTGTGTTGGCCTTTCCAGCACAAAATGGCGCTGTACTTTAAGTACTGTCGGAGGCACCAATGAAGTAGTGGAAGGAATTACAAAGGTCTTTGTAGCCCGCGCTGATGTTGGGTACTCTGCGGCAGGTAGTATTGAATTCAGCGTTGCGGCTCTTGGTTCTTCAAACGCGACAGGCACTGTTACAGCAGGAGACTTTGTTTGGACTGATGGCACAACCTCAAAATCATGGGTTGACCAATCTCCAAGCTATGTCCAGTCATCCTCTGCCCAGACAACAACTGCGGCGGCTGGTGTTGCTGATAGCGTAGCGCCGACGATTACTGCAATTGCAGTTGTCGATGCGGCCGAGAATAATCTCTTAGCGGCGAACGGTACCATCGTGATTACCTTCAGCGAGATGATTGATCCAAGTACGGTTGCTGCTGATCTTGTTCCTGACGGTACCTATACCGCTACAGTAGCAAACGGTGCGACAGGCGACATTAGCTTGGTTGATGCTGGCGCAGCTGATACCATTGTGATCGCAAACATCATTACCCTCTCTGTCGGAAACGACACTTGGGTAGAAGCAGGTGGTACGCCGGATAATGCCGGGTCTACCAAGCTTTCACTTGATGCGACTGGTACTATTCTTACCGTGACCATCGTTGATGGTGTTGGTGAAAACCTTGAAGCAGGTGCTACACAAACCGTTGTAGCATCCTCTGGCGGAACGACAGTGAAGGATCTTAACGGAACCGCAATGACTGCCGCGGGCAGCGATGCAGCAACCATGACATCCGACGCTATCTAATCCGTTTTTCTCTCTTCCCCTCCTTATCAAGGAGGGGGTAAGGGGGGAGGTATAGCATTGCGGTGAGACCGCAGAAATTCCAGCCCCGACATCCAGTCGGGGCTGGTTTTGTTGTAGAGACGTGCCCCTGGCACGTCTCTGGAGTCGTCGCCGTTCTCCCTCTCCTTTATAAGGAGAGGGTAGGCCTGCCCTGTCCGAAGGATGCCCGATGGCAGACGAAGTGACAGGGGGTGAGGTATTCAACCGCTTGCCGACATTCTAAAGAGTTGATAATCTGGATGAGATAGGGACTGTAGAGACGCACCGTTGGTGCGTCTAAAATACAGGTCGTATTGGATGGAGACGTGCCCCTGGCGCGTCTCTGGATAACGTATGGAAAAAGACGCCCCAGGGGGGCGTCTCTACACACTTACATAATAGGGAGTCGTCGTCGTTCCCCCTCTCCTTTATAAGGAGAGGGTAGGCCTGCCCTGTCCGAAGGATGCCCGATGGCAGACGAAGTGACAGGGGGTGAGGTATTTACATTAATAGTATGACTATGAACAAAAAATCACTCATTATTATTTTCATTCTCGCGATACTCATCGCGCTATCCCTCATCGGCTGGGGAATGAGAGATCGCATTATTCCGATTTTTATTAAAACGCAAGAGCAGAAAGATGAAGGACTTTTAAAAGATATTCGTTTAGCAACGCAAAAAGAGGACTGGGATGAGTTTGGAAAGTTGATGGCGCAGGTTTATGAACAACGTCTCATTGAAACAAACAAAGAATATAATACAGTCGAAAGCGAGGCGTATGTAAAAGCAACAACCTATCTTGATCAAGAAAAAGATCCACAAAAAGCATTAGACGTGGCAACAAAGGTGTACGAACTTTCCCCTTACGGCTGGCGGTTTAATTATCTAAAAGTGCGGGCATTGGAAACATTAGGCAAGCAGGCGTTTGCAGAAGAGAATGCCCAACTTGCCGAATCCTATGCCATGCAAATTCTTACAATCCAATATCGTCTTGAAGGAGCGAATTTATTGGCTGATATTTATATTAAAAAAATTGAAGAAGCATTAAAGGCAGGGGAAAAAGATCAGGCATTGCAAGCGTACCTTGCGATTAAGGATTATGAAGTGTCGCAGGATCGGAAAGATAAACTCAACCAATTAGCCCGGCAGTTGTAGAGACGCATGGCAATACGTCTCTACAAAATATTGCGTCCGTGTAGAGACGTGCCGTTGGCACGTCTCCGATCAACGCGCGGATTGAGACTCCCTATCGGGATGTCTCTACAACGGCTCTCATGAGCAATACGTCCAATTTGAAAAATGTGCTATACTTTTACTATATGAAACGCATAGCGATTTTTTTGACTGCTTTTGTCATGATAATCTTTCCTTTAGAAAGTGCATTTTCGTATACTGTAGAGACGCCCCGTTGGGGCGTCTCCGCACAGGACGCGACGAGACGCACCAACGGTGCGTCTCTACAGATCCCGGGCCAAGTGCTTGTTCAAAAAAAGGGTGAAGCCGTGCCAGAATTATATTTGTTCGATCCCGCACAACAAACACTCGATGATGTGATCAATCAATTAAAACACGCGTCTGATGTTATTCATGTTCAGCCGAATTTTGATTATGACGCTGTAGAGACGCGCCCCTGGCGCGTCTCGATCGATGAGACGCCACAGGGTGGCGTCTCTACTGTAATGTATGGCGATAACACTTCATTTCACACTGTCGCCACAGCAGTGTCCAATGATCAATTCATTTCTGATCAAACATACCTTGATCAAATTCATGTCGGCCCGGTGTGGGATCATGCCACCCGCGGAAGTCATGAGGTAGTTGTGGCAGTTATTGATACCGGATTAGACATAGATCATCCTGATTTGATGGACAACATTTGGACAAACAAAGATGAAATAGAAAATAATGGAATAGATGATGATAACAACGGGTTTATTGACGATCGTCATGGCTGGGATTTTAACCATAACACCTATCAGCCAGAAGCAAAATTAGACAGCAAAGGATACACAGTAGAGGCGTTAACTCATGGCACGGTTGTGGCAGGCATTATCGGCGCTCGGGGTAATAACGGTATTGGCGTTACTGGTATTGCTCAAACAGTACAACTCATGGGCTTGAAAGCGCTTAACGGGCTTGGGCACGGCAATACGCTTGATGTTGTCAAGGCAATTATGTATGCAAAAGAAAATGGCGCTGATGTTATTAATATGAGTTTTGTCGGTCATTTAAAAGATGATATTTTAAAAGACGCAATCCGCGATGCGTATGAATCAGGCATTATCATTGTTGCGGCAGTAGGGAATGACGGCGCGTCTGACACAAGCGACGACGTTGGCGATCTTGACATCAATCCTTTGTACCCCGGGTGTATTGATGAAAAAGTTGCAGGAAAAAATTGGATTCTTGGAGTTGCGTCAGTTGATCAAAAAGATCGGCGTTCGCGGTTTTCGAGTTTTGGCACAACATGCGTTGACTTGGTTGCTCCGGGAGAAGGAATTTTTAATACCCAAATTTGGAATGCCAGCATTGGCGGCCTTGAAAAAGCGTATCGCGGAAACTGGAACGGCACCTCATTTGCCGCGCCAATGGTTGCCGGCGCCGCCGCGCTTATTAAAAGTTATGCTCCCGGGTTATCAGCAAAAGAGGTGTATGATTATCTTGTTTATAATGCCGATGATATCGTTGGAAAAAATTCGGAATTGACTGGAAAGTTAGGATTCGGTCGCTTGAGTATTGAGAAGGCATTTACTTCAATTGATACCTATGCGCCTGCGTCTGCTTTTGTGTCTGCTTATGTATCTCGGCAAAAAAAAGTGATTGAACGATCGTTTTTTGTGGCAGGAGCAGGTCAGGGCATGGATCCTTGGGTGCGCCTATGGTCGTATGATGGCATTTTGCAACATGAATTTTTAGCATATGATAAAACCATGAAAGCAGGGGTCTCTGTTGCATTGGGAGATGTGAATAATGATAATGAACTGGAAATTATCACCGGCCCGGCAACTCCTGCTGTGTCTCCAGTCCGCGTATTTAATCTTAAAGGTGTTCTTTTAAAAGAATTTCAAGCTTTTCCTTCTCACATCAAAGTAGGTATACACATTGCCAGTGGTGATGTGTTGGGAAATAGTAAAGATGCCATTGTCATCGGAGCCGGCAATGGTGGCGGTCCTATGATCCGCGTGTTTAACGGAGATGGGGAAATGGTCTCGCAATTTTTTGCAGGAGACAGGGCTGGCAGGCAAGGGATTTCGTTTGCATTGGGAGATACGGACGGCAATGGCATTAATGAAATAGGTGCCATTACAAGCATTGCTAAAAAAAATACTATTACTTTTTATAATGCATACGGCGGAGTTGAAAGAGTAACATCAGTGCAAGAGGGCGCGCTCCCGCTTGGCAGGGATATTGTGATTGCCGAAAATGCTGTTGATACAGGTGAAGCGCGAATTATTACCGGGTCAGCTCAAGGAGAGCAAGCAGATGTGAAGATTTTTTCACTTGATGGTAGAATGGTAAAAACAATTCCGTTATTCAATCGGTTGTTAAAAAGCGGAATAACACTCACTCTTGCGGACGCGAATGCTGATGGTAAAAAAGATATTATCGCAACTCCCCGCAGAGGAGGTGGCCCGCAGGCGCAGATGTTCGATTTGGATGGAAAAGCCATTAAGCAATTCTTTATTTTTGATAAAAATGTACGAAAAGGAAGTTATGTGGGAGGATAAATCGGGTCGTCATTCCCGCGAAAGCGGGAATCCAGAGATTGGCTAATGGGTTGACTTGGATTCCGGCTCTGTGGCAGGAAAGACACCAAATGCGTATGTCATGAAGTTTTCAAATTTAAAATTACGCTATGTACTATCCATCAGGTAAAAAAAATATTGTGGTAACTGGCGGTGCCGGATTTATTGGGTCGCATCTGTGCGATATCTTGGTGAGCCAGCATCATGTTATTTGCATTGATGATTTAAGCACTGGATCCATTGAAAATATCGAACACTTGCTTTCTAATCCTGATTTTGAATTAGTGCGGCATGATTTGGTTTTACCGATTGAAATTGTAAAACTTTCTGAACTGCAGAAATTTCAAGTGGAATTTCAAGGTGTTCAAGAGGTGTACCATCTTGCAACTCCTTCAACACCAAAGGACTACGAAGGGAATCCTCTTAAAACAGTGCTTTCCTCATCTCATGCAACCTATAATGCTCTATTAATTGCAAAGCAATGGAATGCAAAATTTTTATTTACCTCTTCCTCATGGGTCTACGGCAATGCGGATTCCTCAAAGCTCATCCCTGAAACATATTGGGGATATGTTGATCCTGTGGGAGCGACTGCGCCATATGCCGAAGGCAAACGGTTTGCGGAAACGCTTGTGTATTGGTTTTCCCGACAGTATAAATTGGACACAAAAATCGCTCGGCTTGCCAGTATTTACGGGCCGCGGATGAAATTAGGCAGTGGCCGTCAAGTAGCTGATATTATCGGCCATGCCATGAAAAATGAATCCATTGAATTGAAATCGAATCAAGCGGACACGCTTACTGTTGTGTATGTGTTGGATATTATAGAAGGTTTGCTGAAAATGATGTCATCTGATGAGCACGGGCCTTTAAATTTCAGCGCGAATTCCTCGTATCGTTTGCAGGATTTAATCACCGCGGTAAAAGCCATTACAGCAAGTACTTCGCCTATTGTGGAGAAAAATGAAGTTGAACTGCACCAGCACGCAATGCTTGATATTTCACTTGCAAAAGAGCGGCTTGGCTGGTATCCTGTCGTAACAATGGAAGATGGGCTCAAAAAAACCGTTGATTCTATCCGGTCAACACAGATGAGGAAACACTAATATTCAGTTTTCAAATATCAGTTATCAGTTGTCAAATTTTTCCAGAGGGGATTTGACATTTGACAACTGACATTTGAATTTTGGAGTTATGAAAACAGTCCTTATCACCGGCGGTGCCGGACTCATTGGATCGCATATCGCGGACAGGTGCATGGCGCAGGGATATCGGGTCGTCGTGTTAGATAATCTGTCGCATGGCACGAAAGAGAATCTCCCTCAAGGGAGCGTTTTTTATCATGGCGATATTCGTGATGAGAGCGCGTTATGTGAAATCAGAGAAAAGGAAAGCCCATTGGTTGTTATTCACTGCGCGGCTCAAATTTCTGTGCCTCAAAGTATTAAAGATCCTGATGAAACATTTGCAATCAATAGTAATGCAGTTGAACGGATTATTTCAATTTTGAAACCGCTGAATATTATTTTTTCTTCAAGCGGTGGCGCGGTGTATGGTAATCCGGATATTTTACCCACACCGGAACACCACCCATTAGCGCCTCTTTCGCCCTATGGCGAGTCAAAACGCAGAGCAGAAGAAATATTAAAAATGTATCACGAACGCTACCCCCACACTGCGGTAACGATATTACGCTATGCGAATGTGTATGGTGAACGCCAGCCCTCGCACGGCGGAGGAGTTATCGCAATTTTGTGCAAAAAGTTATTAGATGATGAAGCGTTTACTCTGAATGGGGATGGAACACAGACACGAGATTTTGTCTATGTGAGTGATGTGGTTTCGGCTGTGTGTTTGTCTCTTGATCGAGAGCGCGGGGTATGGTGTTATAATATCGGATCAGACCGTGAGCTCTCGTTGCGCCAGGCAGTCGCGTCTCTTGAATCCATTGCCCAAAAAACTCTAAAGATAACTCAAGGAGATGCTGTTGATGAAGTAAGGCGCAGTGTTCTTGATATTTCAACAGCGCGGATGTGGGGATGGATTCCGGTAGTTTCTTTTGAAGAAGGGTTAAAAAGAACGTGGGAATGGTGGAACAATGCCCCCTCTCCTTAACACCTCCACCCAACCTCCTCCTTATAAAGGAGGAGGAGAACGACGCCCCCCCCTCCTTAACAAGGAGGGGGAAGGGGGAGGTATTCCATTGTGTGTTGTATGAAAATAACAGTTATCGGCGCAGGATATGTTGGTTTAGTAACAGCTGTTTGTTTAGCAGACGCGGGTTTTGATGTAGTGTGCGTGGATAAAGATACTAACAAAATTGAATTATTGAATAAAGGTGAAACCCCATTTTACGAGCCCGGATTAAAGAAACTCATGACAAAAAATAAAAAAAATATAACATTCACAACCGATTGGTCAAATGTCAATTGTCAAATGTCAATTGTCAAATTCATCTGCGTCGGCACTCCGCCACAAGAAGACGGCTCACCTGATATGACCGCGTATTGGAGTGTGATAGATGAGATTGTAGAGACGCCCCCCTGGGGCGTCTCCGGCGAGGTATACATCATAAACAAATCCACTGTCCCTGTTGGTACTGCGCGTAAAGCGCAAGAAAAATTAGGAAACG
>Ga0155747_108_pt3 | contig 13135 bp, 10 predicted proteins | sample RifCSPlowO2_01_FD_107401 | JGI IMG/M metagenome (GOLD analysis project Ga0155747, IMG submission 107401) | Candidatus Jacksonbacteria bacterium RIFCSPLOWO2_01_FULL_44_13 | reverse complement strand
GTAGCCCCGCACCACACACTCGAAAGGAATGACATTTGCCCGACGGACGAGTATCGTTCGCCCCGCGAGTGTGCCTGCGTATTTCTGTGCGGCAAGCGGGAAGTCTGCGACCTCCGTGCTGATGAGGTGATTCGGTACGATGTCTTTCGTACGGTTGAACCAGAACCTGGAGAGCGCCGTGAGCACGTGTCCCTTGTACGGAATCGCCGATGGGAGCACGTAGTCGAACGCCGAGATACGGTCGGACGCGACAATGAGAAGCTGGTCGCCGAAGTAGTAGATGTCCCGTACTTTGCCGCGTTGCAGAAGATGCAACCCGCGCAAACCTGTTTTGAGACCACCCATTGTTTCCCCTCCTTAAGGGGTTAATTGCTTACGATACAGAACACTATCTTAACCCTATATCAAAAGCATGTAAAATGTTCATATTGTGTAGTACAGTACGCGCATTTTGCGCAATATTTTTGGTTGACGCTGATAGCGCGTTGTGGTATTATTTTTGCGTATGTATATTCAATGGTTAGGCGGAAATGGGTTTAGAATTCAAGTGGAAAAGACGGTTGTTATTATTGACCCTCCGTCTGAACAAAGCGGGTTGCGTCAAAATCAGTTAAAGGCGGATATTGTCTTGAATTCCACATACGGAGCCACTGATCCGGAGCGCGTCAAACCGCAAGAGGCGGGCTGTGAGCTGATTGATTCTCCAGGAGAATATGAGGCGCAGGGTATTTTTGTGTATGGCATTCGTGCAAAAAATAGCACATTATATGTTTTAAACGCAGAAGGTGTAACTATTGGCCATGTGGCAGGGATTAGCGGAGAGTTGTCAGTAGATCAACTTGAGCTTATTGAAGGAGTTGATGTTCTGCTTTTGCCAGTAGGCGGTCATGGCGTGTTATCGCCCAAAGACGCGCCTGATGTTATCAGTCAGATTGAGCCGCGGATTGTTATCCCCATGGATTACGCAGTAGAAGGGTATGCGATTGAAAGAGATCAGTTAAGCGAGTTTTTGAAAGAGGTCGGAGCGCGGGCTGTTGAGCCACAAGAAAAGGTGAAAATAACTAAAAAAGAATTACCATCAGAAGAAACAGAGTATTATATTCTTACTGTATGAGTACAAGGAAAAAAACAAAAACACATCGTGATTCAGATAAAGCGCGTGCGCTTGTTGCGCTGTGCGTTGCATGCGTTACATTGGTTATTGTGGGTTTTTGGATGCTTTCGCTTGGTTCGGCATTTAACCGGATTGATGCACAGATGAGCAACGCATCCGAAGACGCGACATTTTGGAAAACCATGGCGCAAGAGTTTAAATCGCTGACATCGTTGGGCAGAGAGGTGAAAGGAGTGAAGATTGAAGGCACTGCTACGGAAAGCGAATTATTACATATGGAGCAAAAAGTGTTTGGGCAACCTATCAGCCAGTAATATTTATTGTATGTCGCGAAAAAAACAAGAAGAGCGTGAGGAAGACGCGTTTGTGGGGATTGGGAGAGTTGAACCGCGCTCTATTACTGATGAAATGAAGACATCGTATTTGGATTATGCGATGTCTGTTATTGTTTCACGCGCTCTGCCTGATATCCGCGACGGGCTAAAGCCGGTGCATCGCAGGATTTTATATGCCATGTGGGATATCGGATTGCGCGCGCACGCGAAATACCGAAAATCGGCAACAGTGGTTGGTGAGGTGTTAGGCAAATATCATCCTCATGGCGATTCTGCTGTGTATGACGCGCTTGTGCGTATGGCGCAGGATTTTTCAATGCGACATCAGTTGGTTGATGGGCAAGGAAATTTTGGTTCCATGGATGGCGATAGCGCCGCGGCAATGCGGTATACGGAGTGCAAACTTACGCCTATAGCGGAAGAGTTATTAATGGATATTGAAAAAGATACTGTTGATTTTTATCCTAACTATGATGGTTCGCAAAAAGAGCCACGTCCGTTGCCTGGAAAAGTCCCGAATTTTTTAATCAATGGGACACTGGGTATCGCAGTCGGCATGGCTACTAATGTTCCGCCACATAATCTTACTGAAGTGTGCGATGCGATTGCCTATCTTATTGATCATTCTGATGCATCAATTGATGATTTGATGGAGTGTGTCAAGGGACCGGATTTTCCGACAGGCGGATTGATTTATAATACAGAAGATATTAAACAAGCGTACGCAACTGGCCGGGGCGGGATTGTCATGCGCGCGCGCGCCGAGATAGAGGAAGATAAAGGCAAACATCGCATTGTTGTTTTCGAAATTCCGTATCAGGTGAATAAAGCCACGTTGATTGAAAAAATCGCAGAACTCGTGCGCGATAAAAAAATAGAAACAATATCCGGATTGCGCGATGAATCGAATAAAGACGGCGTGCGCATTGTTATTGAATTAAAAAAAGACGCGTATCCGCAAAAGGTCTTGAATCAATTATACAAACTTACGTCATTGCAGACGAAATTTCATGTGAACATGCTTGCCTTGGTTGACGGTATTCAACCGCGCGTGCTGACACTGAAAATGGTTCTTGAGGAACATATCAAGCATCGAAAAATTGTGATTCGAAGGAGAACCGAATATGAGTTGGCAAAGGCGAAAGATCGAGCCCATATTTTAGAAGGGTTGGTAAAAGCGCTTGATCATATTGACGTTATTATAAAACTGATTCGCGCGTCCATGGATAGGAATGACGCACGCGAGCGGTTAATGGAAAAGTTTTCTTTTTCCGAGCGACAGGCGAATGCGATTCTTGATATGCGCTTGCATCAGCTTGCGAATCTTGAGCGTAAAAAGATAGAAGATGAACTTAAGGAATTGCGCGCGCTGATCGCGGAGTTGGAAGCGATTTTGGCGAGCGAGAAAAAATTGATGGCCATTATTAAGGCGGACCTTGCGATGCTGTCTGAAAAATACGCAGATGCGCGGCGCACGGAAATTGTTCCTCATGCCATTGGCGAGTTCAGCCAAGAGGATTTGATTGCAAAAGAAGAGGTTGTGATTATGCTGACACGGGATGGATATATTAAACGCGTGCCGCCTGATACGTTTAAATCGCAAGGCCGCGGAGGGAAAGGGGTGATCGGATTGACGACAAAAGAAGAGGACACTGTGGAAGAAATTCTCACAGCCAACACGCATTCCCAGCTTTTATTTTTTACAACAAAAGGCAGGGTGTTTCAGCTTCCTGCGTACGAAGTTCCTGTGTCATCTCGCACAGCAAAAGGGCAGGCGGTTGTTAATTTTCTTTCATTGCATCCGAATGAAAAGGTGTCTGCGATTGTATCTATGGCAGATGTGAAAAAGGAAAAATATTTTGTCATGGTAACACTGCAGGGGGTGATTAAGCGCGTTGAGATTAGCGCATTTCAAAATGTCCGCAGTTCCGGGTTGATCGCGCTTACGCTGAAAGGAGAAGATCGTCTTGCCTGGGTAAGATCGTCGAGCGGAAAAGATGATATGATGTTAGTGTCGTCTCATGGCCAGGCAATTCGATTTCAAGAAACCGATATCCGCGCTATGGGAAGAACAGCCGCCGGAGTGCGCGGCATGCGGCTCAAAGAAAGCGACATCATTGTGGGCATGGAAATTATTCGGCGCGAAGAAGAAAAATCACAACCGCATTATCTGCTTGTTGTTACTGAATACGGAAGCGGTAAAAGAACGAATACAAAAGAATATAAAGTACAAAAAAGAGGCGGGTCAGGAATAAAAACAGCTAATGTTACAAAAAAAACAGGGACTATTGTTTCCGCGCGCGTGGTGCCTAAGGATTTTTCAGACGAAAGCGTAAAAGGTGATTTAGTTATGATGTCTTCAAAGGGGCAGGTTATTCGATTGCCGCTTAAAAGCGTGAATGTGCTGAAACGCGCAACGCAAGGCGTGCGTTTGATGCGGTTTAAAGAAACAGACGACACGATTGCGAGCGTTACATTGGTTTAGCTTGTATTTTTTTTATAGTACTTGTATAGTAGTCATTACTTTTTATGCCAAAACGAACCTATCAACCTAAAAAACGCAAGCGTGTAAAAACCCATGGATTTCGCGCGCGCATGAAAACATCTTCTGGTGAGAGGGTGTTAAAACGAAGGCGCGCGAAGGGAAGAAAAAAAGTGACACAAGTATAACTTCCTATGTTGCAAGCGTCTCATCGCCTGTGCGCTCGACGTGACATAGAGCAGGTGTTTAAGAAAGGCGTAGTATTTCATACTCGATATGTAACGGTTCGAGTGTTTTTTTCGTTATTTCCTCACAGTCGGGGTACTGTTGTTGTGTCAAATAAAATTTCAAAAAAGGCGGTTGTCAGAAACAGAATAAAGCGCTGGTTAAGGCCGGTCATGCGAGATGTGTTTTCTCTCTGCCCAAAGTCGATGGATATGATTATTAGTGCCAAGTCGCCTGCGGTCGAGAGCGACGCGCGTGTATTGAGAGAATCGGTTTTTTTTGCCTGTAAAAAAATGGGAGTCCTGTAACGTATGATCAAGTCGTGGATACTCAAAAGCATTCGATTGTATCAAAAAACACTGTCACTTGATCACGGGCCATTGCGAATCTATGCTCCGTTTGGTCAGTGCAAGTTTACTCCAACGTGCTCGGAGTTTACCTATCAGGCGATTGAAAAGTATGGTATAGTCAGAGGGTTATGGAAAAGTGTATGCCGTATCATGCGTTGCCATCCGTGGAGTAAGGGAGGGGAGGATAATGTCAAATGACAAATGTTAAATAGTGATTATTTGAAATTTGAATTTTGATATTTATTATTTGGAATTTGTCATTTTCGTAGTATGTTCACAACTATTTTTTATCAGCCGATATTAAACGCATTGGTTTTTTTATACAATACGATTCCCGACATTGGCGCGGCGATTATTTTGTTGACTGTTATCATTAAATTAGCATTATGGACATTAAATAATAAAGCGCTTGAATCGCAGAAAAATCTTTCTCGCCTTCAACCAAAAATAGAAGCGTTGAAAATACAGTATAAAGATGATCGTAAGATGCTGGCGCAAAAAACAATGGAGTTGTACAAAGCGGAGAATATCAACCCAGCGTCATCATGTGTGCCGTTATTGATTCAATTGCCGTTTTTATGGGCTGTGTTTATGGTTTTTAAAGACGGGTTGGCTTATGGGAGATTGGATTTGGTGTATCCGTTTATACACAAGCCGGAAAGTATTAATCCTATTGCGTTTTTCGGATTAATGGATTTATCTCTGCCGTCAATTCCACTTGCCGTTGCCGCGGGCGTTGCACAGTTTTTTGCGACAAAGATGCTTATGCATGCGAGGCCTCCAAAAACAGAAGGGGCGAAAGATGAGAGCATGGCGGCTATGATCAACAAGCAGATGATGTATACCATGCCGATTATTACGGTGTTTATTGGCTTGAGATTACCTGGCGGGTTATCATTATATTGGTTAGTAACAACACTGCTGACAATTGCGCAACAGTATCTTATTTTGAAAGATAGGGACAAAAAAAGCTCGTAAACTTGTAGAGACGTCCCGTTGGACGTCTAAAATTAGATATATTTCAAATAAGACGTGCCAACGGCACGTCTCTCCATATCTATTTTGTAATTCGCCAAGCGTCATTATAGAGACGCTTGGACTTGGCTCTTTACTGTATAACAACCGTTACTTCATTTGTTTTGTGGCTCACATTATTTGAATCAACGCTATTTGCGTAGAGGGTGTATGTGCCAGGAGGTGGCGCAGTTCGCCATGTTGTTGTTGCCTGCGGCGTTGTCGGTTCGCGCGTTGAGTCAATAAATATCGGAATGTTGTTTTGACTTGAATAATAGTAATTCACCCTCTTCACTTGAGATGGCGGAGAAACAGTGATGGTGAGCGTGAGAGGGAATGACGATTGGGGTATGGTGCTTTTATCTGTTGGCGACAGCCATAGCGTGGATAAAGGAATAGTAGTTGGCGTTGTGTTTTGTCCGGTCGGTTGGGATGGACCCTCATAGATGAATGGGATTTCGATTGATGTGCTATTGTCAATATCATCAAGCGCTGTAACGCGCAAAATATGTTCTCCTTTTCCAAGCCGATCAAGTTGAAGCGTTCGGACGTATGGCGCGGCTCCGACAGTGTCCCAGAGGATTTCATCTATAAGGTATTCAACTCGTGAGACACCGCGCGGCGCAGATACGGCAAGAGAGGGAATAAGTTGCGCCTGTTTTATTGAACTATTTGCCGTTGGCTCATATACAGTAAGTGACGGCTTATTTTGAGGGGTATGCACGTCATCCGACTCTGTTGGAGCTGATTCATCTGAAGCAACGATGTTGTTTTCTTTTGCCCATCGCGCAATTGCCGCTTCCCAGTCGCCATATTGAGGATCTTTTGACGGATCGCTTTGCCGGTCTCCACGCGGATTATCTTTTTGAACATAGTGAAGAATAGAGTGCAGGTCTCTGAATGTTTTTTCTTCAACAAAAGAGATCGGAGTAAATTCGGTTGCTAATTTTTTTGAAGCGCGGTCTATTTTTATTTTTCTTTCTCCTGATATTCCGTCAAGTACCGGCTTGCCCGTGTTAATAGATTCTGGAGGAGTGAACTGTTCTACCTGGGTGTTGGCAAGCGCCGCGCGCATGAACGCGTTCCAGATAGGAGCGGCAAGCGTACTGCCTCCTTCGCCTTTCATTGGCGTATTATCATTATTGCCAACCCACACGCCTGCGGCAAGCGAAGGAGTATAGCCCAATGTCCATGCATCTTTATAATCATTTGTTGTGCCAGTTTTTGCGGCTACCGGCCTGCTCCCCAATTGCAATGCGCTGTTTGCGCCAAAAATGAATGTCCGTGCCTGGTTGTCGCTTAATATGTTATTGGTAAGGCGTGCCGTTTGAGCATCTAATACTTGAGTAGGCGATTCTTTGAATTCTTCAAGTACTTTACCGTCAGGAGATTCGACTTTGAGTATGCCGACAATGGGGTTGCGTATACCTTCATTGGCAAGTACTCCAAAGGCGCCAGTATGCTCAAGGAGTTTTACTTCCCCTCCTCCTAAAACCAGAGCAAGTCCATAGCGATCAGGGTTTGTGAGTGTTGTATAGCCGAGGTTTTTTGCAAGATCTGTTGCTGTTTTAACGCCGACCAAATACAGTGTTTTAACGGCAGGGATATTGAGTGATCCTTGCAGTGCTTGTCGCATGGTTACCGGTCCGTATTCTTTGAGTGTGTAATTTTTAGGTGCGTACTGGCTGTCTGGGCGAGGATCAAAATCAGTAACAACATCATATAAAATAGTTGACGGAGAGTAGCCCTTGCGAAACGCGGCAGTGTATACCATTGGTTTGAATGATGACCCCGGCTGACGCGGTCTAATGGTAACATTGACCTGTCCGTCAATATCTTGATTAAAAAAGTCGCGCGATCCTACCATTGCGAGTATCTGTCCTGTTTTGGGATCAATTGCCGCAAGCGCGGCATTTGATCCTCCGCTTGCTTCTATTTTTGATGACATGTCGGCGATTGCCTTTTCAGCCGCTTTTTGTTTGTCGTAGTCCAATGTTGTAATGACTTTCAATCCTCCTTGCTCAACCATGGTTTCTCCGTACTTTTCCGATAATTGTTCTTTTATGTAAAAGACAAAATGAGGCGCCTCGATTTTATCAATGCGTGGCTTGAATACAAGCTCCTGATTATTCGCTTTTTCAAATTCATCATCATTGATATATCCTTGGTCATGCATGGCTTTGAGCGTTTTTTTCTCGCGCCCCAGAAGGTCGTCTTTATGAGATCCATACGGCGAAAAACGGGAAGGGGCATTGGGAAGGGAAGCGAGGAGGGCGGACTCCGCAATGGTCAGCGCTTGCGCATCTTTGCCAAAGAATGTTTGGCTTGCCGATTGGATGCCGTATGCGTTTGATCCGTACGGGATTTCATTAAGATACATTTGCAAAATTTCATCTTTACTAAATTTTTTTTCTAATTGATGGGCTAAAATAAGTTCTTTGATTTTGCGCGAAAGGACTTTTTCTTTTGTGAGAATTGCATTTTTTACCAACTGTTGAGTAATAGTTGACCCGCCTTGTCCTGTTAAGTCGCCTGAAGCAACATTACTGAACATTGCCCGAATAATGCCCCAGTAATCAAATCCCTTATGTTTGTAAAAATTTTTATCTTCAAGCGCGATGGCGGCCCATTTTACATAATCAGGAAGTTCTGCGAGCCGAACAAGAGTACGTTTTTCTTCGCCATGAATTTCGTATAACACATGTTCGCCGGTTTTATCGTATATTTTCGTGGTTTGCGGAATATCTCTGTCAATCAGGCGATTAGGGTCTGGTAATTCCCGTGAATACCACCAAAAAGCGCCGGCAGTAAGCGAAATGCTTAATAGTATGGCAATGCCTAAAAAGGGCGCGCATTTTTTTATCAGCAAAAAAAAGATGCGCTTGCGGCGAGGGTTGTAACTGGATTTTTGAGAAAAGGATTTTGCAGTGCGAGAGAACGGGCGGGCAGGAAGGTTGCGCCAAGAACGACTGTGTTTTGTCATATATCACAAAAAGGGGGGAAGAGGGCATTTTTTGATTGTCAATCAAAAAACGATATGATATTGTTAGTGTATCAAAGGCAATAAAAAAATGGTAGGGGGATAGAATCCTATTCTATGACAAAGCAAGAAAAAATCAATCAATTACTCACGCGAGGCGTTGCTGATGTGATTATAAAAGAGCATGTTCGGAAACATCTTGAATCAGGAAAGAAACTGCGAGTGAAACTCGGGATTGACCCTTCTGGAGCGGATCTTCACTTAGGACACATGGTTGTGTTGAGAAAATTGAGAGAATTTCAGGAGTTGGGGCACAAGGCCGTGCTTGTTGTTGGCACCTTTACCGGTCAAATTGGAGATCCAACTGGCAAAATTGAAACACGTAAGCCAAAAACAGAAGCGGAATTGAAAAAGAACGCGCACCATTATTTAAAACAAGCGGCAAGGGTTATTGATGTTTCCGCGCTTGAGTTGCGGTATAATGCTGAATGGCTGTCTCCCATGACATTTAAAGACGTGGTACAACTTGCTTCTACGTTTACTGTCCAGCAAATGCTTCAGCGTGACATGTTTCGTGAGCGCCAAAAAGAAAAGCGTGAAATTTATTTACATGAATTATTATATCCGCTTATGCAAGGATATGATTCTGTTGCGCTTAAAGCGGATATTGAGCTTGGCGGGACTGATCAGACATTTAATCTTCTTGCCGGACGAACTATTCAGCAGGCGTACGGCAAAAAACCGCAAGACATTATGACTGTGCCGATACTTGAGGGCATAGACGGCAAAGAGAAAATGGGAAAATCGTTGAATAATTATATCGGCGTGCTTGAAAATCCAAAGGAAATGTTTGGCAAGGTGATGCGTTTGCCAGATCATCTTATTGTAAAATATTTTGAACTTGCCACATGTGTGACTGATGACGAGATTCAAGAAATAAAACGCGCATTAAAAAAAGGAGAAAATCCTCGCTCTGCGAAAGCGCGGCTTGGTCGCGAGATTGTAGCGCTGTATCACTCGCCGCGTGACGCAGAGATGGCTGAACGCGAATTTAACAGAGTATTTCAAAAAAAAGAAATACCGTCTGATGTTCGAGATGTCGTGGTTCGCGCATCTTTGTTAAGCATTAGTGATCTTTTGGTTTTAGCCCGATTGGTTTCAAGTAAATCAGAAGCAGGTCGCATGGTTCAGCAAGGGGCAGTCAAGATTGACTCTCAATTAATAACGAAAAAAGACGAGCGCGTTCATATTCAAAACAACAGTATTGTGCAAGTTGGAAAGCGTAAATTTGCGCGCATCAAAATTGCATCATAGGTGTATGAAATTATTTTTGCGAGCGATGGTGGGGTTTGCGGTGGTATTCTTTTGCGTTCATCAGATTGCTTTCGGCTCGGCTGACACTGTGAGTGTTGGTATTTTTATTATCAATCCCGGGTCAGCGCCTGTGCCGGAAGAACTTGAAGAGTCAGAGGAGGAAACCCAGCAAGTCAGCGCCCCTGGAGCTGTGAATTTGGATGTGTTGCGGCAAATGTCAGAACGAACGAATTGGTTTGTGATCATACGAGGGGAAACATCGCCCTATGCTCAAGTATCTGTACTGCGAAATGGCGTACGAGTCGGGATAGTGCAAGCGAATGCAACAGGCGAGTTTGAGGCAGGGGTTCATAATCCTCAACCTGGACTCTATGAATGGAGCGTGTTTGTGCGCGATCAGCTTGGATTGAAAAGTGGCGCGGTTTCATTTACCGGCGAAGCGCGCGAAGGCGTAACAGTTATATTTGAGCCGGTTATTCCTCCTCCGACATTATATGGTGTTGTGGGTTTAACCGGAACGGTTTATCATATAGGAGGCACCACGATACCGGGCCACACTGTTATTGCGACAATCGAAGATCAGGGAGATGGTTCGCATCGTCAGGAGTATCGGACTATCGCAGGTCCTGATGGAAGATGGGTGCACAGTATTCGCGTTGTTGATATGCCTTCTGACTATGTGATAGTGTTGAGTAAGGTTGAAGTGGGAGAAAATCAAAGCGTGCAATCACTTCCGATTACAGCGGATCTGCGGATTGAAAAAAATCAATTACCACAGAGAGATGTAGTGCCAATTGAACAGGGGAATACAGGCGTAAAAAGTGTTCCATCAAAACCGTCAGGCCTACAGTCGTTTTTGCGCGATGCGCTATCCATATTCATTCCTCAATCAGACAGCAATCCATCTGATTCAGTATCGCCAGAGATACAACAACCTGTGAATACGGAGAACTCCCCAGTGTCATCTCTTGCCCAAATACAGCCAGTTCAAGAACGTAGTATTGATAAATCATTGCCATGGAAGGTGTCGCTTGTATGGATCATTCTTTTTGTAATATCATTTATAGCGTGGGTTATTCAGCAGGGAATAAAAAGGAGTTAACATATTTGAATTGCGCTAAAAAACAACAAAGCCCATTGCGTCATTCAGAGTGTGGGGGATAAGTAATTTTCTTTTTCATGAGAAAAGGTTATACTGATAAGAATGATATTTTTCTATGAAGAAAACCATTATAGCAAGTGTATCAATTTTTGCAGTAGTTATGCTTTTTGGCGTAATAGCAGAGGCAGGATTAAGTTATGCTCAAGAGACTGATGAGGTATTGGTAACGCTTTCTGTAACAGCGGAAATGACACTGTCGAATCCTGTTGATGTAGGGCTTTCAGCAATTGCCGGACTTACAGGCGGATCTTCAACTGGTACTGCAACATGGACAGTGGTTACAAACAATAATGCTGGTTATACACTACATCTTCATGCCGCGGCAAGTCCGGCATTAGTCGGGGGCGCGCAAGGTGATAGCATTACGGATTACACAGAAGCGTCAGCCGGGGTTCCTGATTACACCTTTGTTGTTGATGATGGAAATGCCGAGTTTGGTTATACCGTAAATACGACAGGCACCACAATTGTTACTGGCGAGATTGATGCGTCATTTAAGAATAACACCACTACATGCAATATTGGCGCAACTCTTACCAATGCCAATTGCTGGATCAGTACAAACACATCTGGAACAAAAGAACTTCTTGCCACCACAACCGGCGAGACCGCGGCGACAGGGGAGGCAATTCAGCTTAATTTTCAGGTAGAACTAGACCCCAGTAGCCCATTTGATGCTGATGGGTTTGTCATAGAAGACACCTATACCGCCACTCTCACCATGACCGGAACAATGCTGTAATTTTATTGTTAACATTTATATATGCAAGGGTTTTATTTATACACAAAGAGTGCGGGAATTTTTTTAGGAGCGCTCATGATTTTTTCATTAACATCCACGGCGCATGCGTATCGCATTGAAGATATTGATGTATCCCCAAATAATAATGATTTCGTATTAGGTCCGGGCAAAACAGAATTACTCCTGGATCCAGGCGAAACAACCAGCAGAGAACTTTTGATTTCAAATAGGTTAGGCAAGCCCATGTCATTTGAGGTGAGTATAGAGGATTTTGCCGGCGGAGATGATCCTAAAGATCCTGTTGTTTTATTAGGCGATAAACGCGGACCCTATTCATTAAAAGATTATTTAAAGCCAGAGATGTTGTCTTTTACGCTTGAAAGCGGTAAAAGAATGGTTTTGCCAGTGAAGATAGTAATACCAAAAAATGCTGAACCGGGGAATCTTCTGGGAGCAGTGCTTATACGAACAAATCCGCCGGAAAATCAATTAGAAATAGAGAAAGACAAGGCAAAGGGGCAAGTGAGAATAGAATCACAATTAGGAACGCTTGTATTTGTGCGGGTGAGCGGACCGGTAAAAGAGGAAGGTCAGGTGACAGAAGTAAAAACACCGCAACGTTTTTATTCCGGGGGCAATATTCCGTTGCAAGTTTTTTATAAAAATACCGGTGATGTCTATGTAGTGCCGTATGGTGTGGCTGAAATAAAAAATATGCTGGGAAGCGTGGTGGGTGAAGTGGTGATAGACCCATGGTTTGCGCTTCCGAAGGCGACACGATTTAGAGAAGTAAAGTGGGAAAGCGGCATGGTACGTTTGGGACGATACACAGTTGATTTTAAAATCAATAGGGGATATGGCGATATCGTTGATGAAAAAAGTTTAACTCTGTGGGTTATTCCGTGGAAACTTGCGTTGTTAGTATTTGTCGCGATATTTATACTGGCTTTGTTGATTCGATTTTTGCATAAGCATATTAAGCTTCGTGTAACATAGTTTTTTATGAAAGAACGTGTGTTTGGGGGTCAAAGGAGGATATGGCTGTTAGGCGGGTTCCTAATAGCCGTTTTTGTCATGAAGGGATTTGCAATGCCAGCATCAGCGCAAATGCAGAGCGAGAGTTATAAAATTCAATCTGACGCGTTAAGCGCGAATGGGGATATTATTACTTCAGCCGGTTATAAGCTTAATTTTACAACAGGTGAAATAGCAACTGGTAAAGGCACTGGCACAAATTACAATATCCATGCCGGATACCAGCGTATGCAACCAGGAACTATTACATTATCAGCTCCTTCGGATGTAATATTTAGCGCCGGACTTGGCGGGGTAACTGGTGGGCAGAGGGAGGATACAATACTTTGGACAGTAACAACAGATGCCGCTGGCGGGTATGAGTTGTATGTAAAGGCATCAA
>Ga0155747_102_pt2 | contig 14748 bp, 9 predicted proteins | sample RifCSPlowO2_01_FD_107401 | JGI IMG/M metagenome (GOLD analysis project Ga0155747, IMG submission 107401) | Candidatus Jacksonbacteria bacterium RIFCSPLOWO2_01_FULL_44_13 | reverse complement strand
ATCAATTGCCCAGATTTCGTTGATGATGTCCTCCCCTGTTGCCTTGGTGGCAACGATTTTGGTTCCGTCCGGTGACCAATCGATGTGAGCCCATGCGTTGCTTTGCGTCACCTGGCGCTTGTTTTTGCCGTCCGGATCCATCTGCATGATTACTCCGAAGTCGCCGGAGTAACCGATGGCTTTTCCGTTCGGTGCCCATTTCGGAGATTGCCCCTCCTCTCCCTTTTTGGGGAGCAGGTTGACCTCATTCCCTGTGGTATCGATCATGACGATTTTCGCGCTCTTCGTCGCCACGATCTGACCCTTAGCTCCTACCCCCAACACACTCATTGCCACCACGATCGCGATGAACCGTTGCATGCCGAAGTCCTCCTTATGACACGAGGGTTAGGTGACTTAGATGCGTATATTATGATGTGTTATTGAAAGTTTGTCAATAGCTTAGAGCGGGGGCATATCCACATGTTAATTTTGTAGTGTTAAGTCGCATATGTGTGGTATAATTTTGAATACAGAGAACATGGTTTAGATTTTGAGATCCTTCTCCACCGGAGGTGGAGAAGGATGACGTGATGGGTAGATTATATGATACAAAGACGAATACAAAGATATCAAAATAAATATTTTTTATCACGATTTTGGTTGTTAACGGTGCTTGTCGTTAGTGTTGTTGTTTTTGCTTTTTATTCAAGCAATAAAGTTTCTGCTGTTGATGGGTATGAGGCATGTAATCCTTCAGGAGCCCTTTGGGATCCTGCATTGGTTGCGTATTGTATAGGCGCTTCAGATGGGACATCTTCTGCGATTAAGGTGTATTACAAACAAACAGGGGATGGTGATGAAGGGTTGATTATAGAGAAAAAACGGCAGGGTGATCCTTTGGGGTTTAAATTTTTTGATAAAATTACAACTAAAACAGGAGTTAAGATTGATAGTGATGTAATCTCTGGCCAATGGTATGAATACAGAATGGCGCGCCCGCCAGATAGGGATACTCCTATAGATATAAAAGTTGGCCCTGTTACAGGATACGCGGACACCACCCCACCAGTGATTAGTATGAGCCCTGATAGTGGTGAGTGGAGTAATCAGGCGAGGGAAGTGACGGTGGTGGCAACGGATGATGTAAAGTTGAGTCAATTGAGATATGTTTGGGATGCTGGTAGTAACGTATATGTTAATTTGTCGAGTGGGTGTATTGGCGACACCAATGAAGGCAAGAGGTGTGAGTTCAAGACATATTCACCAACCATCAAGCCGCCGGATCACCATGCTTTAACAGTTACAGCATCTGACGCAGCTCCTAACACAACAACACGACTCGGCGGACCGTATAAATACAACACTTGTCCGATTGCGTATAACCATACATGGATAGTGGATCAAGATTCAGAGAATAATCGGCTGGATTTTATGAATCCAATGATTTCTCTGGATGGGGATAGTGACGCGCGCATATTTACGGTGGCGGCAGACAGCGTAACAAACGGGATATTTAAAAAGAATGAGTTACCGTATATCTACTTTACCCCGAATAGCACTTACTATGGAGCTGCGGGCACATTTGTGTTTCAAGTAAGCGATGGGATTTGTCCTGCATCGCAAACTCCGCCATCAAATCCTGATCAGGATGTGCAAGGGACAGTGACTATTCAGGTAAGAAAAGTGAACAGAGCGCCGACCTGCGGGACCAAATCAGTAAGCACACCGCAAAATACCGCGGTTTCCATTGCTCTCCCCGGAGCAGATAGTGACACCCCGGTGCTCACCTGGACAGCCACGCCAGACAGTGGATTTTATCACGGGACGTTAGGTACAGTAACAGGGAATACAGTTACCTATACTCCAGGCACTAATGACACAAGAACAGTAAGCTTTGCGTATACCGTAAGCGACGGCGATCTTTCATGTACTTCATCAGTGGTGGTGAGTATAACAGCGGATAATCCACCTGTGGCAATAGGGCAGACGATTAATATTAAAGAAGATGATCCTCCCAAAACCATTACACTGCAAGCCACTGACACTGACAGCGATGAACTGACATTCAGCACAATCGCTCCGCCAGCAAGGGGATCATTAAGCGCATTAACCCAAAGAGCGCATTCTGGCATGAATGACTCCGCAACGATTGTGTATACCCCTGAAACGGATTACGCAGGAGCTGATATCACGTTTAAATTCAAAGCAAATGATACTAAAGCGGATTCAAACGAAGCAACGATTACATTGCATTTTACCTCAGAAAACGATGCTCCATCATGTTTCAATACATCAATCATTGCGCAAGAAGATGTGCGCTATGACGGAAGAGTGAGCGCGACAGATATTGATACCCCACTTCCATCGCTAATATTTTCAATAGTAACCGCTCCGTCAAAAGGCAGTGCAACTATTAGCGAGGGTGGTTCATTTAGCTATACCTATACACACGAAGAAACAACCCCTCAAACTGATTCATTTACTTATCGCGTATATGACGGCGAGTGGTATTCTCCATGCACTGTCAATATCAGTGGCAATCCAGTAGATGATTTGTCTCTACCGCCGACAAGCGCAACAATTACATCTGACACTTCACCGGCAACAGTCGGATCAAAATTAACCTGTTCCGCAACCCCTGTCACGCCTGCAGACCCTGACGGGCCTAGTCCAGTGATCTATCAGTATAGTTTTGAAAAAAATTTTTTCGGTAGTTGGGTTTTGTTGCGCGGATGGACTGCTGGGGCAGTATATACCTGCAGTTCGCCGGATTGCGCAAAGACAGCGCAAGTGCGGTGCGGAGCGCGCGGGGTTGCTAATAACGGCGCAGGAGTGCCAGGATCTGCGACATATTCATCAACTGTAACAATTGAAAACTCTCCGCCAACCGCGCCTGTGCTTATCTCTCCTCCTAACGCGTTTCCAAACGCAGGCACAACCGTAACTCACACATGGACTGGCTCTCTTGACCTTGATGGCGATGATGTTACATACAGAGTGTACCGATGCAAAAACGTGGGGTGTTCATTAACGAGTGTCGCCGCTCTTAAAGACACATCAATTACCTCCAGCGGATTAGACGCGCCATCAACGTATTATTGGAAAGTGGATGCGTATGACGGATCATCTCTTGTTCCGAGCGAGACATGGTCATTTGATACTGCGAGCGCTGCTGATTTTATTGTTACCCTCGCGCCTCAAAGCGGAGCATTAACAACAGTGCCAAAAGACAAAACAGTGCCTTTTATAGCAACAGTTACGGCAAAAAACAGCTGGCTCAATCCAGTTACGCTTTCGTTTATATCAGTTGATGGATCGCCTGCGCTTGAAGCCGGGGTTTCATTGCCAACCTGCGCATCGTATCCGGGCGGGAAATGCGAAGTGAATTTTAATGTAAAATCATCAGCATTTGGCGTTCATAGTTTTAAGATACGGGGAACATATAGCACAACGCCTTTTAGAGAAAGCGCGCCTGCGAGTTTTACTGTATTGCCGTGGTTTCAACCAAAGTGTTCACCTTCAAACGCAAGTATTTCAACAGAGGCGTCCGCAGACATTAGCGTGTATCCTCCTGGATTTTTACTTACTAAGGGTTCAACATTTATTTATAAAGTAAAACCGCAAGACGGGTACTATGTGTCTGCGTGGAGTGAATCATGCGCAGGAATCGGAGAGACGGATTCGTCAAAATCAGGCGCTGAAAAATCATGCACCCTTATCATGAGCGAGGATCGTTTCACCTGCCCGACAGTGAAAGCAAAAGAAGGCGTGTCATTGATTATAGACCCTTCATTAAAAGAAGCGCCGGTTACCACAGCAGAGATAGATGGCAAGGCGCTGTTTACAATAACAGCCCGAGGCGAAGGCGCATTTACCGGACCGGTTGATTTTACAATTGAAGAAATCTCTGCGGGATTAATAGCAAGCATGGGCTCGTCGCGGTGTTCTATCGCGACCAAGGGTGGGACATGTTCTTTTACGCTAACATCATGGGCAAGAACAGTAGGAGACCATTCTTTTACTGTGCGCGCAAAAAATACAACAAGCGGGATTGATACCACAGCAAGCGGAAATCTTATTGGTAGATGGCAATTGGCGCTGTCTGCGAATCCGGCAGACGGTAATGGCGATGGCATTGTTGATAATACAGTTACCGCGAATCCGGTAAAAATATTCTATGCTGATAGCGATAGTGTGACAGTGCGAGCGAATCCGGGCGCCGGTTATGCTGTTCAGCAGTTTAGCGGATCATGTACAGGCGTGGGGACAGTTGTTTCCGGATCATCAGCCCGCACCTGCGCAGTTGTGATGAATGGTCATAAAAAAGTGATTGCCGATTTTATCCGCGATAGCGAGCCACGGTTTGCGGTGTCGTTACGGACACCGAGTGCTCCGTATGATGGTATTGGCGCAAGTATATCAGGATTTTTCGCAGATGTTACAAAAGCAGAAGGATTTTCCGGCGATGTTACAGTGCAAGGCGAAGTCGTGAGTATGTTGGTGTCAGATGGGACAGCCGGAGAGATTGGAATAAAATTTCCTGACACATCATCAAAAATATGCAGAGGTGCGGAAAACTGTTCATATCCAATGATTGTGTATGACGCTCGGCCAGGCGCGGTTTCTATGATGAGCGGGTATGTGAGAATTGCAGGGGTAAGCGGATCAGAAAGCGGATCAAAACGGGAAGAGAGCGCCACGCAAGCAGTCGGATTTTTGCCGGTTGTAACAGTAACAGCAAATCCGGCAGACGCGGGCGATATTGTAAGTGTTTCGCAATTAGCCGGCCAGATTGTTAAAAAAATCGGCACAAGCGGATATTTGGTCACTCCTTTGACTATCCTTTCTATTTCAGCCCAGCCACGCGCAGGATACCTTATGACTTCTGCCAGATATACCGTTTCTCCTGGCAGTTGCGAAACAGCGCCTATCAGCGGGACGCGCGGATATTCATGCGTGTATAAAGATAGCGCCAGAACATTTCCCATTGACCGCAATGGAATAGTTACAGCCCAGTTTACGCGCGATACTGCGTCATTGTCCGTATCCATTGCGCGCGATGCGACGCGGGTTCAAAGATTGGAAACAGATGGAAATATTATTGTGCCTATCGGAGGGATTGCGTATTACACTGTTACAGTTAAAAAAGATCCCACAGTTACAGAGCAGGTGAGTTTGAATGCTTTTTTAGTGTCTGGCCCTGGAACACCCGGGTTTGTGGGATCATTAAACTGCGCCACAGCAGAGTTTGATTCAAACGGCGAATGTAAAAAATCACTTATCGTGAATGCTAATACTTCCGGAGATATTCAGTCAAAAGTGCAGATAACCACAGCCAGCGGAACGCCAGGCCCTCAACCAGTAAACAGTAATACCGTGCTGACCCATGCGTATGAATTATTAACACTGACGCGCGATGGCGTTGACGGATGCTCAATTTCGCAAGGCGCGACCCAATTGCTTGGGCCTACGGAAACAAATCGCTGGTATTTGGTGCCGCGCGGGACAGTCGCATTGAGCGCAAGCGCTTTATCAGGAGTGGTATTTGGCGGATGGACAGAAGGATGCGCAGGAATAAGCTCAAGTTGTTGGCTTACTATTCCGCCAAACACGCGGGCAAGAATTCAGTGCGCAAATACATCCGCACCGAGTTTTAATGTGAGCATTACTGGTGGGAAGCGAGTACCTAAAGGAGGGACTGCCAGATATACAGTAAATGCAATACGATCCGGTGGAAGCACATTTACCGGCACAGTGAATTTTTCATTCACATATACTGATCGTGAGTACGGCGGACCTGAGGCAAGTGATCCGACATATACCATTAGTTGGTCGCCTGCTGGAAGTTGCGAAATGACTGTAACATCATCAACATGCTCTACAGAACTTGCCATTACCAGTGTTAACGGATTTGGGAAAAAGAATTTTATTGTGTCAGCTACAGTAACAAAAAGCGGGACAACGTATGCAGGCACTTGCGCCTCATGCGTTTCGTATATTGACGTAACACCAACGATTACTCTTGCGATAAATAATCCGGCATACGGGTATATTAACACAGATAATCCCAAGTTTTTTGGATATAACGCATCTCCATGGACAACTTTGGTGAATCGGTCATGGTTTGTTGGCTTTTCAGGGTACAAGCAAAAAGCAGGAAACGCCGGTTGGATGGGCTGTACCTTTATCACTGGAGATTCTTGCTATATAGCATCGGATAAAGATTACACAGTTATAGCTCTCTTTGAACCTGCGCCTGGTGATTTGTGTAGCGCTAATCCTTCTGCAAGATGCAATGAAGAAATAGGCACTGTGAGTGACTTTGCGCGGTGTTTGACCATTCCATATAAAGGCGAGGCAAATACATCATTGGGAGCATTCATCCCTGCGAGTCATCCGGCAGGCCATGGTGATCATCGCACTTTTTGGCACCAAGAAGGTTTTTTTTCTCGTGATTCAGCAGGATATACAAACTGCAACGAGTCATCGCCGTTCAACTGCACATATCGTCGTTTGTGGAGTCAGGGCCCAACGTCAACGAATCCATCCATGAATCTTTATTATGATAATACCACTGCCACATGTACAGAATCTGAGAATAAAATTTATAACTATGTCAATGGTGGTTTCATTTCCGCATCACCATGGACATCAATTACAGGCACTTATTGGCCAACGCCTGATCGGCATTTGGATGCCAGCCCGAGTGAATGGATCATTGATAATACCGAGAGCGTTGCAAAAGCGACGGCAGATACCACGTGTCCTGTAGGTAGTGGAATGTGTAGTTATAATGCACAGATGAGACATCGATCATTTTCTTGCCATACATGGGATTATGATGGAACCCTATATCCACCTCCCTTATGTACAGTTAATAGGACAGAAACTCCCTATGATTCTTACCCTGCGATAACATTCCGTTGCGCGCCATATCCTACTTTTTCTCTTGTTGCTAGTAGGGTTCACTATCAAGATACTTCACCATATGCGTATGTTGGGCTGTATACCAATATCGGGACAGAGAGCGGAGCGTGGCCTGTTCTTGGAGGATGTGTCGTGTCTATGGGGCTATGGAGGAGTGTTGATGGCGGGGTATGGGAAACAGTAACTGTGGGGAATAGTCAAGCAGTAGGATCGGAATATCAAGAGAAAAGGGTAAAATTCAAACTGCGCGCGTGTTCAAGCGGCGGGTGTGCTGAAGCGGTATCAAACGAGTTATTGGTGAATAATCCGCCTTTGTGTCCGAGTTCGTTTGGAACATCTCCTGTAACATCTGAGTCAAGTCCGCTCTCGCCTTTTTCTTCCGCAACTGTTGAATTTTCCTATTCTCCTATCGCGATTGTTGATCCTGTTGTTGATCCTGACGGAGTGGGTGTAACCTCGCAGATTAAATTAGTTGATCCTGTTGGCGTTGCAAAAAATATTGCATGCTCATCAGTAGGAAGCAGAACATTCAACTGTTCTATCAATCCTTCTAAATACACTGATTTAAAATATCGCAATTCAAGCGGCACCGGACCGTATGGGGTATATGTTGATCCTGCTGACAGATTGGGCATGACCCGAACCGCGGCTGGTATGAGCACCTGCAAGGTCGGGGATATTTACACGAAAATAGCGGCTAATCCGACATTGAGCATACGCGCGCAAAAACCGGGTACAACCGAAGTAAAAGATATTGCGTTTTTTGGAGACACCGACGCTGTTGAATATGTGATGAATTATTCATTCGCATCCGGCACCGGTATAGACACTGCCCAGAATACTCAAATATATGTTGATTTGCCTGTGCCTGCATCAAATATCAGTTCTGTTTTTGGCGGAAGCCCTACGTATGTGGGAAACCGCATGACGCTCTCGCTTGGGAATGTCGTGCCGGGAGCAGTAGGAGAAGTGAAATTTACGCTTTCTATCCCGGTTATTTCAACTGATGTTACAACGCTTACAACTCAATCAACTCTGACCTTTGACGCTGATTGCGTGCCAGGTGGGACATCATGCAGTATCCGCGTCGCGGCGGCATCTGTGGGGTTATACCGCAGAACAGGCGCGTATTTTACCACAACCGGCGGAAGCATTTACAGCAAGTCGAGCATTATGAATTTAGAAGATCCTTCAGCGATTCGGAAACCGATAGGGTTGTATTATATTATTTCTGACGGGCAGATTGCTAATGTTCCGGTTGATCCTAAAGCCCGCGTGAGGCAGTACGCAGGCCAGCAATTCGGCGTGCCCACAGATACCAGTTCAATCACAAAATTGGGCAAACTTCCGATTGATGATATGATCAATAATACTGGCGGAAAATATGATGTAACAACAGTTGCGTGCGGCGCTTCTACTTCTAATGAAGGAGTAAATTGTTCGGCAAGCGAATTGTTTTCATCCGCAGGTATGACAGTTTCCTCCACTGCGGACAGTGATACAGTTACATTAAATAGCGCGAAGGGGAAAGTCATTGTGGTGCCTGACGGGTTGAATTTTATTGTTCGCAAACATCTTGTATTGGCAAACGCGCTATCAGGGAAATCTGGCGCTGTTACTGTTATTGTGCGTCGCGGGAATATGAATATTTATCATGATATTACATATTCAGGAGCAATGATTGATGCTGACCCAAAACGCGTGGCATCTGTCGCTTGGATTGTCAAAAACGGGAATGTAGTTGTGTACGCGGAACCGACAGCGTGGAATAGCGCACTTGCTCCGTGCCCCGGGTACAAGGGATCGCGATGGTGCGCTTTGCCTGACGGCTGGCCCGAGGTTCGGTATTTGGTGCAGACAAAAGCGCGCTCCATTACTGCCGCTCCGGTTATTGTGTCAGGATTGTTTTATGTGGCAGGCACTACTCCGAATGGCGTCTTCTTTACCGGCACAGCGCAAGGAACCGGTTCATTAAGCGATGTTCCTCTGAAAGTGCAAGGAGCTGTGATATCGCGGGAGATTCAGTTTCAGCGCAAAAAGTTTCCGTTTGATTAACCGCCCCCTAACCCCCTCCTTATAAAGGAGGGGGGAGTGGCGTATCCTCTCCTTTAATAAGGAGAGGGGAGGGTGAGGTATATATGATACAAAAAAAACACACACATCATCTGTCATCAAGAAAAATCATACATCTTGCAATGCGATTGTTTATTGTAATTGCCCTATTTGTGGTGGTGTATTTCTTTTTTGCATCAGTCGCGGCGCAACCAACTTCAATTCGCATTTCAGAAACAGTCGCTGATATGGGATCTGCGCGCGTGACTACTACTCCTGCCACAGAATTTAAAGAGAAAAAAATAGACATAACGCGTCAAATAGCAGGGGATGTGCCAATTACTTTATCGCTTTCAAATGTGAGCGATTATACAGTTGTGGCAGGCGGGGTGATAAATTCCGGTACAGCCACATTGCCTGCGGTTCAAAATGCGCTTTCTGTTTCAATTCATTTCCATCCGGCCACAGAAGGGGTAAAAACGGCAACGCTTACTATTACTCAAGGCGCAAGCATTTCTGTAAAATTAACAGGCAGGGGGGTGAAGTCAGGAACATCGCCTGTGTGTCCGTCATCATATTTCCCCTCGGCAGGGCAGAGGGACATGCCGAGTTCTCTCACTGTGCAGTGGTCCGGAGCGTATGACCCTGACGGCGGATCGGTCGGGTATACCGTGTATCTTGATGATGATAAAAATGTAACAACGCACAGTGATGGAGTTGGAATCCCAAATGTGGTAAAATCAGGAACAGCGATTGGCGTTTCTTCTTCTTCATATACTGCGACAGTGTCGGACCTTGCTGTGAATACGATCTATTACTGGATTGTTGAAGTGAGTGATGATGAAGGATCAGTGATACAGTGCCCGCGAGGAGCGTTGCTTTCGTTTATGACGCAATCCGGGACTACGGCGCGTGCAGGAATAAAATATGAATTTCCCACAGAAACGATTCAGTTTGATCCGCGTATTATTACAAATCCTCCGCCCGGGTTTACAGACGAAAGGTTCCGTCTACCGCAAACAACAGAGGTGATTGCGAATTAATGTTATTTGATGGTTTCCGTGTAGAGACGTCCCGTTGGGACGTCTCGGTGAGAGGTGTCTCAATGAGACGCTCTAACAGAGCGTCTCTACACGGGAGTGGTACGTTGTAGAGACGGGGCGAAAACCTCCATCTTTACAAGAATAGTGTTTCGTATGGTCAATCTTTTGCCAGAAGAATTCCGGCGACAAGAAGAACGTGAACACAACGCCACTCTTGCTGAAAAACAACAGCAAGAGGGTGGTGTTATGTATACGCAGGCAAAGGGAATGCATACAACGCCACCGCACAAGGGAGAGGAATCTGTAGAGACGTCCCGTTGGGACGTCTCCGGTAATCGTGGTGTCTCCGATAAGCCGCCCTCAGCCAAAGGCGGGCAGGCAAGGAGCGTCTCTACAACGAACAAGCTCCCTGCGTTTGTCCAGCATGGGGCGATAAAAAAAACATCACTGTTTTCTGGGCTGAAAAAAAAGATACGCGCATTATTTAAAAAATCATCTGATATAACTCCAACAGTCCATGCTCAACCAAAACCGCAAACGCAGGCATTAAAAACCATTGATTTTGGAGAAAAAGGAAAAGAAGAATACAAAAAACTCCGCCTTCAGCAGGAAAAAACAAAAAACAAAAAACATCTCTTGCCACGCATGAGAGTAAACTTGATTTCAGAAGATGTGTTAATGGAACGGAGCGAGCATATCGCCATTATTCGTTTGGGAGTGATTGCGGTATGTTGTGTATGTGTGGTTGGCGCAATGTGGTTTTTTTTACAGATAGTTGTTACGCAAAAGCAAACTCGCGTTGATCAGCTTGTATCTACTAAAGATCTTGTAGAAAAAGAAGTCAGCCGCATCGCGCTTCAAACCACTGCTGGCCGGAAAGTTCAACTGCGGATCGGCGCGGCGCAAGCATTGGCAAGCGAGCATATTTCATGGCTGAAATTATTATCTTTTTTTGAAGAAAACACGCTTGCGTCAGTTACGTTTGACGGGATTTCACTTGATAAAAATGATGCGTATACCTATTCGTTAACTGCGACAGCTCCGTCTGTTGAGGATATGCTTGCCCAGTGGCAGGTTTTTGAGGACTCCGCGTATGTGGAGTCGGCAACTATTTCAGGATATTCCCGCGAAGATGATACGGAAATAACGTCAACCAAAAGCGAGATCGCACAGCAAGAAGGAGAAGAGCAAAAGCCACAGTCAGCGCCGCGGGAGCATGTTTCATTTATCCTTGATTTGGTGGTTAAAAAATCATTATTTGAGTAGCACGCGCCTCTTTTTTTCTGATCAAGGTTTGAGGGATTGTAAAGACGCTCCCTTGCCTACGCCCTCCTTTGGAGAGGGGCGTCTCCGCACTAAAGGAGTAAACAAACATCGCATATGAAACCGGTGATAAAAGAAAAAGAATCAGCTCGCAAGCAAATAGTCATTACTATAGGGAAGTTTTTAACCCGGTATTTTTTGTTTGTGTCTCTTGGAGTTGTTGCGACTGTTTTGTTTATTGGATATTTTTTTCTTATTAAGAGTCCGCTTGCGTATGTGAGATCAAATACAGAGACCGCGCTGAAACAAGAATTGGAAAGTCAAGAACAGAGGCGCGATGTCTTGCGCGAGGAATTGAAAAAATTACAAAATCAGCCAAAGGAAATTTTATACGCCGCTCTTCCTCAAACAGCCGAGAGCGCAGTGCTGTTTGGTCAAATGGAGCAATTATTCAACGATGTGGGCGTTCAAGTGCGTTCAATGAATATTACAGAAGAAACAGTGAAAGAGTCGCCACGATCCCAACCCCAGTCAACTGGTGTTGGAGATGAAATAAACGCCTCTCCCCAACCTCCTGATCAATCCGGATATCAGCAACCCACGGCTCCTGAAGGCGTTCAACCATCGGACAGCTCGCAAAAATCCGCACGCGATCCGCGCTTGAATCAAGTCAAAAAAGTGACGATTGATTTGGAATTGAGTGGTACGGATTATAACGGGTTTAAAAAAATACTTGAGCATATAGAAAATTTTGAACGGATCGTTGAAGTTGAATCAACCCAGTATAGCGCCAGCGATTCCACTGGCGCGGGGAAAGAAAAAAATAAAGAAAACGCCCGGTCAGAATTGTCATCTGCATTTTCTTTGGCATTAGTAACCTATTATTTGCCTGATCTATAATAAATCGTAGAGACGCACCGTTGGTGCGTCTCCGATGAGAGATGTCTCGATGAGACGCTCTAACAGAGCGTCTCTACGATATCCTTATAAAAATATGATCCGCAGACGAATACCAAAAAAGAAACTGATGATATACGCTATTTTCATGAGCGTTATGTTTGGCTCTGCCGGTATTATTTTTTACCGAACCTATGTACCGCCTTCAGGCGGGACCGTCCCGAGTTCACCTGTTATTCAAAATTCAATTTCTGGAGCGCCGTCACCTGCCGGAACAATTCAGCAACCGACACAAATCAATCAGCAAAAGCCGAGCGTTGAGTTGTTGGAAGATCCTTTTTTCGCCGGCAGAGTCGCTGTGCCGGGATTTGGCAAGTTGGAACAAGGTTCTTTAGATGTGGTTGATAGTACGCAGGCCCTGCCTGTGAGAAATGTAACAGTGTATGACATTGGGACAGGCGCTGATGTATTGGTAACATGGGAACATCCCAAAGATTCGCGCGTGCAGGAAATTTCCATCTATCGCTCGGAAGATGCAACATCACTTGGATCGTCTATTGCGGTTATAAAAAACACCAAACAAACCTATCGAGACAGCGATGTCCAATTGGGAAAGACCTATACCTATACAGTAGGTTCGCGGGCTGAAGATATTCAAGAGGGATTATCTGAATCAATCTCAATCACAGTCACGGACACGGTTGTCCCGCCGTCTCCAAAAGATATTACAGTAACGGCGACTGATTCCCGAAGCGTGCGCGTGAAATGGACAGGTGTTGATGATTCTTCTGTTGTGCTGTACCGCGTATATCGTTCCCAGACAAGTGGTGTGTTAGGAGATGAAATCGCGACAGTCGGAGCGGATAAGCCGCTGTGGTATGATGATACATTAGTTGTTCCGGGGAACAGCTATTATTATACAGTCATTGCGGTTGATGTAGGCGGCAATAGTTCCGCTCCCCGCCAAATGCGCCCAAATATCGGCAATCCGTATCCGTTTGGACGATGACCGCGTACCCCCTTAGGGGAGGGTGAGGTATGGATGATTACAGATATTCTATGATTCAGCCCTCCCGCTCCTATATTCATAGGGGGGGTATAATGTGTTCTCGTATGTCTTCATTAATCGTTAGTATCCTCAACGGCACCTCAATAATCATTTTCTTTGAAATAGCTCGCGCTATGCCACGCTTGTTTTGGTTTATTGCGCTTCTATCTTGCGCCATTACGCTGTATATCCATTGGGTGTGTTGGAAAAAAAAACGTGGCATATCATTTATGCACGCGTCTGTTCTCCAACTATTGACGATTGCGTCTTTGTGGCTTTTTTTTATCTTTATTGATCACACATTTCTTCAACATATCTGGATTATAGTATCAGGGTGTATTGTCATGCTTGTAACGTCTGCTCTGACCTTTCGGTTTCGGATTTCATCCTCAATCAAGAGTACGCGCAAGCTCCGTCTTGCGTTTCGATCTCTGCTATTAGTGGCGTTGTTATACATGATAGCAGTCGTTTGTTTTGCAGGGATTGCTATTTTGGGATACTCGCCGCTTGTGGTCGGCGGTTTTTTAATAGCATGTTCGATGTATATTTCATGGATGTGGTTTGAGGGCTATCATGTGCTATTACAGCATCGCATTGGCGCAACAGCAATCGCGACTATCATTGGCATTGAGGCATTTGCATTGATTGTGTTGTGGCCTACAACGATCTATGCCATGGGATGCGTGTGGCTGATTGTCATGCATATGACATTGGGAGTTGTACGGCAGTATATTATATTTGGCAAAGAGGGCTTTACCCCAAGAGTGTTGTTTCGCTATCTTTCTTCATTTGTTATTGGGTTGCTTGGCGTGTTGATTACCGCGCGGTGGAGATAGAATGTGTAGAGACGCGGCGATGCCGCGTCTTAATTGTTGCGAGGTTATCCCCGCACCTATTATGAGGAAAGCTAACGCTTTTTTAAAGAGATGTAGCTGAAATAAGGTGAGATAACTTTCAATCTATAGTTCTATTGTACCCATCAGAGTAATATACCTAATAATAGGTGCGGGGTTATCCACAGAATGTGCTTGTGCATAAAATGTGTATTGATTGTATACTATAGATATGAGTCATGAAGGAATTGAAAAGAAATCGCATACACAGCGAAGAGTATTCGCTGTCATTGTTGGAGGATTTTTTTTACTGCTTGTTTTTATGAACACAGTACTTGTTGTTCAGATGGCGTTTTTTAAGATTCCCCAAATCCAAAAAAGTATTCAAGAAGTACGAGATGTAACAGAGCAAACGCTGTATCGCGTAAGCGCGCAAGCGCAACAACGAAGATAAGTTAAAACATAGGCCTACGCAAAAAAAAGATATAAATAATAATAAGTATATATTTCATAAGCCTTGCATCAGGGGTTTGGTTCTTGATGCGAGGTTTATGTTTTTTTACGCTCTATGAAACAGCGCACCTTCGTGCTTTCGCGGATCAAATCTGCGAGAATCATTTATTCATTCTTACTCGTAACCACACTTTTGTGGGCTATTGGGTTGCCAATTTTGCCAATAGGCAATTGGGTTGACACAGCGCGA
>Ga0155747_116_pt2 | contig 30074 bp, 33 predicted proteins | sample RifCSPlowO2_01_FD_107401 | JGI IMG/M metagenome (GOLD analysis project Ga0155747, IMG submission 107401) | Candidatus Jacksonbacteria bacterium RIFCSPLOWO2_01_FULL_44_13 | reverse complement strand
AAAACATGAGGCCATTTTTCTTTCCCAAAACTCTGAAAAAATATTCCGGCATGGAATACACTTTCAACTCATCTGCTTTTTGTTTGATTTTCCAAGCGTATTTTCTTACAAGCAAAAAACCGATAGCAATTCCGACAAAAAGCCAGATTGCCGAAAATCCGTAGAGATAAATATATGCAAAATAAATTGAGAGAGTTGCACCATCAAAAAAACCGGCGCTCATGGTGGCCGCCACCTGAACGCCCTGAACTTTACGATTTGCGATCATGAAATCGTCCTCGGATTCTTTCATAGAGGAAACGATACCGATAACGACAACAATCCCTATGTATAAAAGAAAAAATAAAAGAGATAATTCCATAAAATTTATTCGTCGCCGTTTTGAAATTTCCGAAGGCGAGGGCGTGGCGGAATTTCTTCCCCCAACCCCCTTCCGTCGCGCCCGAGCGTTCCGCCGGTGATTTTTTCGGCGGGCTTACTTTTTAAATTCTTGCACCTTTTTCAAATCCTGCCAAGAGTATTGGCTCACATTTCCACTTTGATCAACAGAAAAAACATACAACAACAATTTTTTGGCAACTTGCCACGGCAAACGGCGTAAAGCAATTTTTGCGCTAACATCTGGCAAGCCAAGACCAAAATAATATCTTGTAGTTTTGTTTGTTTTCATTCTAGTAATAATTTGTCCCAAAGAATAAACAAAAGCTACCTCGGCGGCTTGCCTGATTTTCCCTTGTCCTTTCGCTTCGACAAGAAAATATCTTGAATATTGATGATGTTTCGCCCTTATATCAACGCCTTGCTGGTGTAAATCGCCAAATTGAAAATGTCCCCAGCCGTTTGCCGAAAGCCATTTTATAATTGAATTTTTTACAAAATCTTCACTGATTATTTTTCCATTGTTGGCAGGTTTGATAACAATTTTTGGCTCTTTGAAATTTTTATTTAGTCCAAAAATAGACGGACCAATTTTAACAAAACGGGGTTTCTCTTTTTTAGAATTTATATCAACAACTAACTGAGCGTTCATCGTAGCTTCAGGGGTTTTGCCGTTTGTGTTTAATAATCTTTTTCTTTTAGCAACTTCGGTAATTTCTTTGCTGTGCAAAGGTTTATAATGGACTGGGAAATTCGGACAGTGTGGTCATGAATAAAAAGGAGGTAGCATGATAAGATGTGAACACTGTATCCTATGCGTAAAATACTAAATTCGCACCAAAAAGCGAACATTGCCTTAGCGGCGATGAAAGAAGATAAAACATTCGCAGAGCTTGCGTCTGAATACCAGGTACACCCATCTCAACTCGGTGAATGGAAAAAGATATTAGAAAAATCAGCTCATACCCTGTTTAGTCCAAATACCAAAAGCAAAGAAGAAACGCGAATAGCAGAGTTAGAACGAATGATCGGATCTCGTGAAGCAGAGATTGAATGGTTAAAAAAAATTTCACATACCTAACGTGTGGTGAAAAAAAGCTACTCATTCAAAAAGAACACTCATCACTCTCCATTGCGCGGCAAGCTGAACTAATAGGCGTCTCGCGATCCAGTATATACTATGTGCCAAGGGTTGATGCGGAGGAACTTAACAGGTTGCGCGCGTTAGATGAGTTGTATACGAAATATCCATTCTATGGTTCCAGACGCCTGCAACTGGGTTTGGCAGATGATTACCAAATATTCATTGGACGAGAACAAGTACAGCGGCTGATGCGTCAGTTGGGAATACAGGCGATCTACCCAAAACACAGGACAAGCATATCAACTCCTGGGCATACAATTTACCCGTATTTACTGAAGAATGTGCCAATTTTGTGCCCTAATCAGGTGATATTACATACATTCGGTTAGAACATGAATTCTGCTATGTAACCGTGATATTAGATTGGTTTTCACGGTATGTGCTTGCATGGGAATTATCTGAAACATTGGAGACGTCGTTTTGCGCGAGAGCATTGAGAAGCGCGCTTACTCGCGCTGTGCCAGAGATGCATAACTCTGATCAAGGATCGCAATTTACGTCGCAGGAGTACACCGGCATATTAAGAGCCAAGGACATACGAATTAGCATGGATGGCAGGGGGAGATGTTTGGACAATATTTTCACTGAGCGGTTATGGCGGAGTGTGAAATATGAAGATGTGTATGTAAACCAGTACCGTAGTATTGAGGAGACGTTTGCCGGGTTAGCGAAATACTTTTCGTTCTACAACACAAAACGACGGCATCAGGGATTGAAGTACCGGACACCTGAAGAAGTATATGCAGGGTGAAAAAGAAGATGAAAAAAAAGGAAACAAAAACAACGCAAATAAATGCGTTCTAAAAAAAGTTCATGGGTCGGGATGAGATATGATACCTGAAAAACAGGATGATACCTTATCTCGATCCATGAACAACTAAAGGTCGATATCTTGTTCATGAAAATGCCAATTTTACTGTCTTGACAACCCAGTCCACCTTAGTTTTCCGGCTTCTTTCAAAATTGTATAAGCAATATCTTTGTATGAGTTCATAATTTTAACTAAAATTTTTAATCAAGAACGGCTCAAGAAAGCCGATCAAACTACCAACATCTGCGCCTTGTATTTTTGCCCAGTCCGCATGCATAGCACTATTGCGAAGTTTTACATAAGACGAAACGATCGGAGTTTCTGCCCCACTAAAAATTCCTTGTGATTTTAGAGCGTTTATAATTTTGCTCAAATCCTTGCCCTCTGTCTTAATACTAAATTCTTCCGCCTTTCTTTTTAAAGAATCTTCTAATGCAGCTGATGACACAACCGCTGCAACATCTTTATTACCATTTTTTAATTCGTTTTTTGCAATAGCCAAAAAATCTCCAATGATTGCACCCGACGCTTGAATAACAATGTTGGTGATGAAACCAGCGTTGATGTCATTTTTTACACTTGCTAAAATTCCGTAAACCAAATGGCAAGTTTCTCTCAATTCATATTCCGTTGAATATTTTTTTGAAACGATTTGCTTCCTTTGATCTATTAAAGATTTTACTTGTGGACTTTTCGCACCGAAAAGATTTGAAAGTATATTCAGGGTTGATCCATATGCTTCATGAACCTTTGGGGCTTCGCTGTCTTCTTCAACAAGAGAAATATCTAACTTGCTAAAAGTTTTACGCATCACTGAAAGACCCTTAATGTCTTTAAGTAAAATATCTATTTGTTTTGTGTATTTTTCGGCGATATTGTTCATAATTAAGCGGCAATAATTAAAACTTCCTTTGAGTTTCCATTACTCAAAACATATTTATAGTCCAGCTTTTTAACTTCTATGGATTTTTTGTGTTTTTTGAGCATATTTACCAATTCAGATATCGTTGGGGTGCCATCATCACGATAGGAAACCACCAAAATTGAATTTTTGAATTTGTCAAATAATCGCTCAAAGGCGCCGTGTATCTCGCCCTTATTGCACCATTCATTTTTGCCGTTTTTTATCTTTTTATGTTTTGAATTATCATCAATTAGTTTTGACCACTCGTTATAGAAAACAATACCTTCTAAAAAATGGTAAAAATCAAAATAATTTACGCCCATACCCTTTGCAGAAATATATGGCGTATCAATATAAACAAGGTCAATTTTCGGAGTTGTTAAATCAAAAATATCTGAATGAAATGCTTGATTTTTTTTGCCATTATCAAACACGGCATTGTTTGCTTCTTCAACAAATTTTAGAAAATGATCTTCAAACGGAGTATCCCATGTTTTCTTGTTGCCGAAACTTCGTTCAACTTCTGCTGTCCTGATATAGAGATTTTTTCGATGAAATAAATTATATGGTCGCTTGATTATGCAAGATTGAAACAAAGCGTAATACGCTAACGCCTGCTTGTATTTATCTTTTATTTCACCAATGTTTGTGATGACTATATCCAGCCATTTATTTTCCTCGTCCGTAAAATAAATGTCGTGGAAGGTATCAAAAATGAAAGACGGGTATTTTATTTCAGGATGTTTTTTGAGAATAAAATTTAAATCTTCATCAATTAGTGTGGTCTCTTGATTTTCAATCAAAGCGAATCCGACATAATGATTGAATTTTAGTGAATCATTGTAGAAAACCTGCTTGCCATTTTTCTTATACATATAGCCAACGCAACCCGTTCCACCGAAAGCGTCAAGTACTGTGTCAAAATCTAAATCTTTTGTGTAATAATCTATCCATTTGAGGATTTTATATTTACTTCCTTGATAGCGAGTAGATGGTAAAACGCCAGCATTTTTCGTTGGAATCTCGTTGAATAATTGCGATTGCTGTTGTTTTACGCTTCTCATAGTTAAAGATTTTTTATGTTGCGATATTTCAAATAATCTTTGAGGTTTGAATATGGCGGTCGTTTCAGTTTTGCACTTCGTGCCATTTCTAGTGTCATATAATTTATCCAGTAGTCGTCGAACACCTTAACTCCCAGCGTAGAAAATGGCCCCGTTCCTTCTCTCAATTCATCCATTTTTACGCAGGAGCCGATATTTTTTGTGTTTCCGCTTCCGGGCCGATCTTTGGCAATTCTGTATTTTTCTTGAACGATGAAATCGAAATCCTTTACTACCGACAAAATGTCCTCCAAATCATCAATGGTATAAACTTTGTTTTCGTCTATTAGTTCTTCCTGTTGGGTATAAATAATGCCAAGAATATAATGTTTGTCATATTCTTTGTATGGAAAGGTGATATTTTTCTTTGAATCCCTATAACGAAAATATCCAGTAAAAGCTCCGAGCGTAAAACCTGAAATTGCCTCATGATTTTTTCTGTAAGTGCTTTTTAGGTCAAGAGCAATTTTCTTTTTATCTTTCGTGACAAAAGTAACATCGGGATAATGATTTTGCTCCGCAGAAAAAATCATTTCGTAGCTATTCTCTTTCGCAAATTTCTGAATGACAGGAAACATCATCAACTCGATTATTTTTGAAACAACTTTTGTATCAACCGAAATAGTGTAGATATTTTTTGCTATATCAATAAAACCCTTCACTGACCAATCGCCAGACGGAGTAGCAAGGACTTTTCTAAAGTATTCTGTGTGTTTGAGTAAATTTTTTTGAAAGTGATTTTGTTCCATAGGTTTTATTTTATTAAATCTTCAATCGGCACATTTAACGCTTTTGCGATTTTCTTGATTGTATCAACAGTCGGGTTTTGTTGTTTGCCCGCTTCAATGTTGATTATCGTATTATTGGACACATCGGCAAGCCGGGCTAGTTTTTCCTGCGATAAACCTAGTTTTTCTCTCAACCGCTTTATTTTGTTTGACTCTACCATATTTGAATAGTAATATTAAATTGTGGTATAATTAACTTATGCTTAAACTTCGCAACCACAATATAATATTACCAAAATATTTGGAAATAGTAAAGAAAAAAGGGAGTTCCTTAACCTTTTCCGCGTCGGGAGGGCGGGACAAGGAAAAGAATGAAAAGCCCGCCGAAAAAATCACCGTCGGAAGCGAGGGCGGGGCGGAGCGTCAGTTTCGTTCAAAGAAATTTCGCGCAAAGTTTAGAATATCCCATATCAAAAAACGCATCATCATGATGCATTTTTTGATATGGACTTGAGGGGAGTCGAACCCCTGACCTCTGCAATGCGAATGCAGCGCTCTAGCCAACTGAGCTACAAGCCCAGACAATAGATAGTGTTACAACAAAACGCGCTTGAGGCACGGAGGAGAGGGGTGTATTTCATCTCTTTGGACCTGAGCGGACTCGAACCGCTTACCTCCGCATTGCAAATGCGGCGTTCTACCGGGTGAACTACAGGCCCAAACAGAAGAAAATATTACTGATTCCGCGCTTGCGGGAAAATGAATCCAAGCGCCCAGTTCATGAAATTATCAAATAAACCAGTAATTAACAAGAGCCCTATAAAGATAGCAAGAAAGCCGATGAATTTTGTCGCCAGCCGGGTGCCACCTTCGGTTCCAAGATATTTTTCCGCCCATGCCATTCTGCCAAAATTAGATACAAACCATTCTGTTTTCCATGAAAGTAAAAATCCTATTGCAAGGACAACAAGTCCCCAAAAAATATTTGCAAGCATAGTGTTTATATTGATATATAAGATTTCATTTGGTGGACAATGTAGGGATCGAACCTACGACCTCCTCGGTGTAAACGAGGCGCTCTAACCAGCTGAGCTAATTGTCCTTACTCAACCTCACCCTACACTCTCCTTATAAAGGAGAGGGAGAAAAGTGGCGGTCTCCTTATAAAGGAGAGGAGAAAAAGTGACACTCTCCTTTATAAGGAGAGGGGATGACTATCTGCCCAGGAGAGGACTCGAACCTCCAATCCCTTGCGGGAACCAGCACCTCAAGCTGGCGCGTATACCAAATTCCGCCACCTGGGCTCTCGTCGGAATGGTACTTCAGCTTTCGTGTCCAATTCGCTTCGGCGGATTGAACACTTCAGCTTCCGTACATTCCTCCTCTCAAAATAAAATGCTGTGGCATTTTATTTTGTTTTTCGTGATGTGAGCGCTTCCCACATCGCACTATCCTTATTTTACATGAAAAATGGCTCTCTGCAAGTGAGAGAACCATTTTTCTTGCGTACTATTATGCAGGAGTCAGTGTCGTATCAATGCGTTTTTCTTTTAAGCGTTTTTTATAGTTTCTCAAAAAGTATGGACGTGATTGACGTATGCGAGCTTGCTTTACAATGTCGATTTTTTCAATAGAAGGAAGGTTTAACGGGAATATTTTTTCAACTCCTACTCCGTTTGTAACCTTGCGAACGGTAATAGACGCCCCTGCTTCAGTGCCATGCTTGTGCGCCAAAACCATGCCTTCAAATACTTGAATACGCTCTTTCTCTTCTCCTTTTGAGTTTACATCTTTAATTTTTTGATGAACACGAACAGTCGTGCCAGACGTAATTTGGGAGAATTGTTCAGCTCGAGTCAGTGTTGCTGTTATTTCAGTCGGCTGATTATCGGTTTCTGTATCAGGAATACTATCTTGAGTGGCCTGTGCTTCCGGTTCTTGAGAAACAATAGGCACTTCTTCCATAGGATCCTCATCTGATGGCTCTGTTTTTGGTTGCTCATCAACAGGATCGGACTGCGGCTGTTCCTCTGGTAATGAATCAGGTACCGTCGGCTCTTCTCTACTCGTTTCATCTGTTTTTTGGATATCTTCGTCTGCCATAGAAATTAAGATACATTTATATAAATACTGCGATAGGATATCAAGAAAACCATTTTTAGTCAAGCATTAGAAGCGTTTCGGAAATAATCGTTTTTGCGCTTTTTACTGCGCTTGAGAGCGCGCCTTCGGCATTAACAACTACTGCGTCAAAATGTGGCTCTTGTGCTAATTCCTGTTGTGCGGTTTGCATGCGCAATTCAATATCTTTTTCGGAAAAGCCATTCTTTTGCATTCTTTTTTCCAGCTCTTGCGCATGCAAGGGCTTGATAAAAATAATCGTTGCTTCTGAATATGATTTTTTAATATTGTGCGCGCCTTGCACGTCAATCACAAGAAGTACATTTTTGCCTGATTCCAATAAATGGGCGAATTCCTGTTTGCTTGTGCCATATATATGATCATGGACATGAGCCCATTCAATAAATCCATCATTGTCTATCATTTCTTGAAATTGCGAAGAACTTAAAAAGTAATAATCAACCCCATTTTTTTCGTTTTCACGAGGAGGGCGCGTGGTGCAGGTGATGGCTTGTGCCAAGTTCAATGTTCTGTCTTTTAGTAATTCTTTTGCGATGGTGTTTTTTCCTGACCGCGATGGACCTGATATGACAAATATATGGGCCATAGATAATTAAAATACAAAATCTGAAGCACGAAATCCGAAAGTCGAATCCGCCATCCGCCGACTGGAGGAGGCGGACAAAACGTAAGAGTATACGTAGATTAGAGGGTATTGAGAAATTGTTCAAGGTCGGGGGGGGGTGGGGAGTTATATTCTTGATAGGTGTTTTTACTGTCATTGAATCCTAATACATGCGAGTGGAGGAATATTCTATTAAGATTTGCCGGCGGGGTGAATTTTTTTTGACGATACAGTGTGTCGCCTACAATCGAATGCCCTAACGCATGAAGATGAATGCGAATTTGGTGCGTTCTGCCTGTAAGAATGTGTATGGCAAGGAGCGAATATTTTGGTGGGAATTGCTGAATAACGCTGTAGTGTGTTTTTGCGATGCGTGCATGAGGATCGCCTTGCGGTCGTGCGCTCATTTTTCCTGTTGTTTTTGATCGTGCGATCGAGAATGTAATTTCTCCTTCAGGTTGAGACAGAATGCCATATGCCAAAGCGAGATATTCTTTTTTTATCGAATGATATTGGAATTGTTGCTTTAAAGAATCAAACATAGTGCGAGTTCGGGCAATCACCATGACGCCTGAAACATCGCGATCCAATCGGTGCACAATACCGGGCCTATTTGATTGAGGATCAATAGTTTGAATATCTGGGAATGTTTTTATAACACTATCAATAAGCGTTGTGCCTTGCGGGTGAATACTGTCCGGGTGAACAACCGTACCTGATGGTTTATCAATGATAATATAATCGTCGCATACAAAAATAGTGTTAACGTCAGGTGGAGCGGGTGCTGGTATGGGCTGTGGTTGAGGCATTATGCGTATGCAATCATGTTCAAACACACGGTGATTTTTTTTCGCGAGTTTATCATCTACCATAACGCGACCAGCGTTGATTTCTTTTTGCCATACTGAACGTGTGCGCGACGGATCGAGCGTTGCGAGTGCGGTGTCAATGCGCGCATTATTGAGGTTTTGGGGAACCTGATAGGTTGTGATGTTAGATTGTTTCATGGTTGTTTTTAAGATATTCAAGAGCTTGTTCTTTGGTTGAAATAGTTCCTTTGAGTTGTTCTTCGCGCAGTGCGTCAATAATGATTCCCAATGCCGGGCCGGCAGGGATATGGAGTATATCCATGATTTCGTTGCCATTCACAAGTGGCGCGGGCAAGCGATTGCGTTCATCAACAAGGGTTTTTACTTGAGCAAGGCGTTTGTTGAGCGCTGTGTATCCGGTTATGGCAGGGTTGTTTTCTTCTTGTTCTATTGTTGCGGATGCGTCAAGCCACATTACTTTAAGCATCGCGTCGCCAGGGACATTGGGATTGAAAAAATATTTTTCTAATGTCGTGTTTTTCATTTCAGAGATATCGCCCATGGCGTGCACCATGTGATACCGCACAATCCATGCAAGGTTCCCACAGTCGATGCCGACCTCTTCAGGAGATGATAATGCAAGGTGATCGCACAGATTTGCCGTCATCATTGCTCCTACGCTGTCATGGTTATTAAATCGAATTCTGTCAGTGCCGTTGTGTTCCGGCGTTTCAATGGTTTGCGGTTTCCCAATATCATGGAAGAGCGTGCCAAACACAATAAGCGCGGCTTGGCGCGGATTATGCGTTTTGAGCGATTGATACGATTCTCCACATTCACGTTCAAATTCAGGAGAAGAAAGAAGCGAGAGCGCGAGCCGAGTATGCGTGTACACATCACCTTCAGCATGCCAGTTTTTTGGTTGAGGACAGGTTTTCATTTCTTCGATGCCTGGGAGAAGAAGCGGGAGCGCATGATAGGTGTTGTAGATATCTAATGCTTGTGTTGGATTAGAGATAAACGCTTTGATCATTTCTTTTGCAACAAGTTCTCGCGGTACGAGCCAATTCCCGTCAGTGAGTTGATCATTGATGCGCGGAATAAGGAGTTCAACTGTTTGTGATGTGGTTTCTTCAATCGTGTATCCTAATTGGCACACAAAACGCAGGCATCGCAGTATGCGGGAATAATCTTCTTGAAATCGTTGTTCCGGATTCCCAACCGCGCGAATGGTTTTTTGCGCAATATCTTGTATTCCGTCAAAGGGGTCAAACACCTCGCCGTCATTCAGCCGCACTGCAATCGCATTGATGGTAAAGTCCCGGCGTTCAAGGTCTTGATGAATATGGATAGTTGGATCTGATTGTACTTCTACATCTTTATACCCGCCAGTGCCAAGCGCGTGATCAGTTCTCGGCAGTGCGACGTCAATATGGGTTTCCCATCCTTGGGGTTTCCATTTAAACACTCCGAATGTTTTTCCAACTAATTCAACAGAGCCGGCTGTTCGCAATTGGCGTTCAACGTCATGCGGAGCAATATTGCGGATAACGAAATCATAATCATGGCTTGGCATATCTCGCGCGAGATCTCTGGTCATACCGCCGACAAGGTACACTTCCCCTTCAGGAAATAGGGTTTGAAGAAGCGTTGCCACGCGCCAAAAATTCACATCTTTTTTTTCTGTGAAAAAATTTTTAAGATTCTGTAATTCTGGCGATATCATAGTTGGGTCGGTTCTTTCGTGTTCTCTCATAGCGATCTGTCAGTTATATATGACTTTTTTTCATCATGGCAAGAATGGCTGACGTGCTGTCTGACTCATGATTCTTGTTTTTTTTTATTGTACCGCATTTTGTGCATTGATGGGTAATAATGGTTTCGTTTGATTGTATGTTTATTTGTATCGGTTCCATCAATCCTGTGCATGAATGAGCGCGGTCGCCTGGGTTGATATCAACGTGTTTGCTCCACAGGCAGTGCGGGCAATGGTTTGTGTAGCCGTTGCCTGTAACATGCGTTTTGCACTGTTGGCATGTGAAATTTTCGATTGTACGGGTGAATTTTTTTGTCATATCACTTCAAGAAAAGCATATTTTTGGAAAAAGATAAAGACATTGCTTTTCCCCTTGTTTGTATAGTATAGTATGGATGTTTTAATGATGTCATGCGCCTGTAGCTCAGCGGTAGAGCACCTGTCTTATACACAGAGGGTCCTTGGTTCAAATCCAAGCAGGCGCACATGGGGTTGTTTGAACAGAGGGCGCGTAGCTCAGTTGGTTAGAGCGTCACATTGACATTGTGAAGGTCACAGGTTCGATTCCTGTCGCGCCCATTAAAAATCCACCTCGCTTGGGGCGGATTTTTTGTGTGAAGAATATGTGTGTATGTTTATGCTTGCGATAGCGTGCCGTTCAACTGCTCAAGCACTATTCGTTCTGCTGTTAAGATATCCTCGCCTTTCATAACGGCTGTGATGTTTTCATGCGATCCGTTAGGAGTTATGGATGATAATGTTTTCAGAAGATCAATAGGTGTATTCGCTCTGCATCGGATGCCGATTTCTTTTGATCCTTTTTCGTATAGCAGTACAATCAGCGACGCGCGAGGAGTGTGGGAAAGAAATTCTTTCATCACGCCGTCAATATCTTCTTCTGAACTTTCCGTTTTTTCAAAATCATTTTTTGCAAGAAGCGACCAGTATATATTGGTGTGATCATCGCATTTGATTCTGGCAAGCGCGCGGCCCCACAATTTTAATACCGAGAGTGATTTGTTTTGGAACAGACCGGCTACAATATCTTCGCGTTTTGCGCCTACGGCAATAAGATTACTTGCGATGGTGAGAGATTTGGGAGTAACAACGGCTCGTTTGAAACTATCGGTTTCTTCTATAACGCCTGATAATAAGAGCGTGGCCGTATCATTATTTAATATATTTTTGTAATGATCTTCAATAATGTTTGTTAGCATTTCGCATGTTGAGGTTGCTGTTAGGTCAATGATATTGATTTTGCCAAACTGTTCATTGGACGCGGAGTGGTCAATATTGATAATGGGAGTTGAAAGAAAAAATTGAGGATGTTCTTGATACAGCAGTCCCAAAGAGTCGAGGTCAGGAGAATCGAGCGCCATAATCGCGTCATAGAGAAATTTTCCTTGCGTGATCGTAATATTTTTTTCATCAACGCTTCCGGCCATGGGAAGAATTGAAAGGGTGACAGTTTCTCCTTCTTGGTAATGTTCTGCTTCTGCCAACCCCGCTCCTGAAAGGTTGACCGTAATAAGGCACTGCCGCGCTCCTGTAAACGCGCGGGTAATCATTGAGATATCAGGCAAGAACTGATATGCATCGGTATTTGCGTAAGTAATAACATCGGCCTGTTTCCCTAACGATCGGCAGATGCGCGCCATAACAAGCGCTGACGCTATGCCATCAGTGTTAGCATAGTGCTTTGTTGTGATAAGGATGGATGAACTTTTTTCAATAAGATCAAAAACCGGTTGAAGTGATGAGGGGATCATAGAGCATGGGACTAATTTAGAAACATTATAGTGTAATGGAGTCGGGCCAAGAGGTCAAACATTGATGCGTAATGTATGAGAAAAGTTGACGAATAAGCAAAATTTTAGTAGGTTTGAAAGGATCTGTTTTATGAATATAAGCGAACTTGCACGGCGATTGAACGTCGCACCGAATACATTGCGTGAAAAGCTCCCTGAGTTGGGGTTTGATATTGGCAAGCGGGCGATTAAGATTGACAACATTTTAGCCCAGCGCGTTGTTGAAGCGTGGAAGCTGATGGAGCGTGAAGAAATGAAACGCAAACGTGCTGAATTGAAAAAGCGTGTCGTGGAGCAAAAGGAGAGCGCAGAGGGCGTGGTTCAACAGAAAAGAGTGGAATTACCAAGTGTTATTACTGTTGATAATTTTGCCATTCGTTTGGGAATGCCGGTTACAAAGCTCATTGCCGTGCTCATGCAAAACGGAGTGATGGCGGCATTGAATGAACGCATTGACTTTGATACTGCCGCGATTATTGCCGAAGACCTTGGTTTTTTTGTGGATCGTGATTTAACTGGATCGGAAACAACGGCAGAAGATGTGAAAAAGCAAAAACTTGAGCAGGCGCTTTCATCTCAAAAAGAGGAAAATCTTATTACTCGCCCTCCTGTTGTGGTTGTGATGGGACATGTTGATCATGGAAAAACAACGCTGTTGGATGCTATTCGGGAGACCAATGTTGTGGCAACCGAGAGTGGCGGAATCACTCAGCATATCGGCGCGTATCAAGTGCAAATCAAGGGCAGACCGATTACCTTTATTGATACTCCCGGGCATGAGGCGTTTTCCATGATGCGCGTGCGCGGCGGACAGGTTGCCGACGTTGCTGTATTAGTTGTTGCGGCTGATGACGGCATTATGCCACAGACGCTTGAATCGTTGAGTGTTATTCAACGAGCAGGTATCCCTTTTGTTGTTGCCATCAATAAGGTTGATAAAGAAGGGGCTGATATTGATCGCATTAAACAACAGTTGACTGAATTGAATTTATTACCTGAAGATTGGGGCGGGAAAGTTGTGTGCGCTCAAGTGTCTGCAAAGAAAAGAACAGGTGTTGAGGAGTTATTGGAGACAATTTTGTTAGTTGCTGACCTTGAAGAGTTAAAAGCCGATCCTACTGCTCCTGCCTGCGGGACTGTTGTGGAAGCGCGTGTTGATCGCGGCGAAGGGCCGGTTGCAACGATATTGGTTCATACCGGGACATTACGCATTGGCGCGAGTATTGTTGTGGGCAATGCGTACGGGAAAATTAAATCCATGATTGATTATCGCGGCGAGAGGGTAGTGGAAGCGCCTCCCTCTATGCCGGTAAAAATTATCGGATTAAAAACATCAGCTTCTGTTGGCGATATTTGCGAAGAAGTGGCGAGTTTAAAACATGTAAAAAAACAACGCGATTTTCGGATCCGCATTGAAGATACGTCATCTATTCATCATTCAAAAGATAAAGACAGTGATGATGAGGATCATCCTGTAAAAGAATATCCGGTGATTTTGCGAGCTGATGTGATTGGTTCGCTTGAGGCGATTATATCCTCTTTGTCTAAGTTGAATGATCCAAGCGTTCGGGTGAAAGTGGTGCATCAGGGATTGGGTGATTTTACAGAAAGTGATATCAAGCAAGCGTCTGATATGGGCATTGATGTGTTAGGGTTTAATGTTACTGTGAGTCAGGCAGGGAAGGAAGTGCTGTCATCGTTAGAGCACAGGATAGAACCGCATCAGTTTTCTGTTATTTACGAGCTTCTTGATTTTGTGAAAGAACGATTGGAAGCATTGCTTGATCCGGAGGAGGTTGAGCATATCGTTGCAAAAGCGGTGATTATCGCGTTGTTTAAAAAAGTTGGGAAAGATGTGATTATCGGCGCTCGGGTTGAAGAAGGGACGCTGGATCCGCAAGCGCTTATTCATGTTATGCGTGGCCGCGAGGAAATCGGAGAAGGGAAAGTTGTTGAACTTCAAATCGGCAAGCAATCCGTGCCGCAGGTGAAATCCGGAAGCGAATTTGGCGCAAAGATTCGTATTGATTGCGATGTTCAGGAAAAGGATGCGTTAATCGCGTATATCGTTGAAATGAAAAAACGGACATTATCATTGTAATCCTATGACTGTGCATCGGATGGAGCAAGTTGATTCTGTTATTCATCATCAGCTCTCCCGCATTATCGCTCGTGATATTGAATTTCCTCCAGATGTATTGGTAACGCTTACGCGAGTGAAAACGGCTCGTGATTTAGCTGTTTGTAAAGTGTGGATTACGGTTCTTCCTGCTGTGTATGTGCATACGGCGCTGTCTGTGCTGATACGAAAGGTGAAAGAAATAGAACAACTGCTTTCTCACCATATTCAACTCAAAAAAAATCCTCGATTGATATTTATGGAGGATGTAACAGGTGAACGGGCGCTTGAAATGGAGGAGATATTGGATACTCTTAAAACACAGCAAGAGGATGATTGATATCTATGGATGAGCAGTGGATTACCAATCAGGGGGATATAGAGCGGATTCATGCCCTCTGCCTTCAGGCGAATAATGTTATTGTTGTTTCTCATAAAAATTGCGGAGATGCGACAGGAGCGGTGTTGGCGTTTTCTGATTATTTATTCTCTCATGGCGTTTCTCATACAGTGTGTTTGCCTGCGCCGGTTATGAATGCTTTTCGTTTTTTGCCTGGCGTTGAAAAAATTCAATCTACTCCGCAATCATTGGATCAAGTAACCGATCTTGTGATTGCGCTTGATGCTGCAGATGCTCGGCAAGCAGGAGTGGAAAAGATGATTGATCATTGGAAAACAGCAGGGATACCTATTGTTGTGATAGATCATCATTATACAAATGACGGGTTTGGAACGATACATTGGATAGAAAAAGATGCTTCAGCATGCTGTTTGATGATATATGAATATTTTAAAACCATTCATGAGCCGATAACGCCGTCTATGGCAACGTGTTTGTTAACAGGTATCCTTACTGACACAGGATCATTTTCCAACGCGGCTACGAATTATGAGGCGCTGGCGGTTGCGAGCGAACTGCTGTCTTGCGGAGCGCAGTTGTCCACGATTATGAATAATACATTCAGGGCCGTGGAGGATATGGCGTCACTCCGTCTTTGGGGAAAGGTTTTGAGCCGATTGAAGTATCATAAAAAGTACGGAATTGCCATAGCGTGCATTACCCAGCGTGATCTGTGCGAGTGCGGAGTAAAAGAAGGCGAGCTTGAAAGTGTGGCGAATATTATGAATGTTGTACGGGATATCCGCGCTGGCATGGTGTTAATGGAGTTGGCTGACGGCACGATTAAGGGGAGTTTGAGAACAACGCGCGATGATATTGATGTGGCACATATCGCGGCGTTTTTTGGAGGAGGGGGACACAAAAAGGCGGCAGGATTTTCTTTACAAGGAACGTTGCTGGAGACAGAAGATGGATGGCAGGTAATGTGAAATTAAAAAGCAAAAATGTATTATTTTTATTTTTTAATCTTTGCTTTTTAACCTATTTATATGTATCTCATCCCAACAGTTATTGAAAAAACGCATTATGGCGAACGGGCGTATGATATTTATTCCCGATTGCTGAAAGAGCGGATTATTTTTCTTGGCAGTCCTATTGATGATGCCGTTGCCAATACGATTATCGCGCAACTTTTGTTTTTGGATAGTCAGGATTCGAAAAAAGACATTAAATTGTATGTCAACTCGCCTGGGGGATCAGTCAGCGCCGGTCTTGCCATTTACGATACTATTCAATACGTGGGCGCTGAAGTTATGACTATTTGTATTGGCATGGCCGCTTCCATGGCCGCAGTACTGCTTGCCGGCGGAGCAGAGGGCAAGCGGCTTGTACTGCCGAATTCATTAATGATGTTGCATCAGGTGATGGGCGGAGCTGAAGGTCAGGCCGCTGATATTAAGATCACGGCAGAACAGATACTCAAAACCAAAGATCGGTTGAATAAGATTTTAGCAAAGCACACCAAGCAGGCGCTTGCTAAAATCGAAAAAGACACAGACCGCGATTATTATCTTACGCCTGAAGAGGCAAAAAAATACGGGTTGGTTGATAAAATCGTAGCAACAGCCCCTCGGCAATAGCAGTATTATTGCCCGATCTTGAGATTATACTATGCTCTTGTAATAAAGAGCTGCTTTTGCTATAGTATGGTGTTTCTCTTTATAAAAGAGGACATTCTGCGTATGGTGCGTGGAATAACAACAATGGAGAGGTTTGGCATGGACGTTCTGACAGACCACTGGCCAGGAGTGGACGGGAAGAATCGTATTTTTGGGGACACTCGGATTCTCGCTCTCATGGCGCTTTCTGCGGCCGTCGAGACATGGTTCGAGTCCGGGGAAATCCACAACGCCGACAACGACGATCCGCGGGTTGTCGTTACGTTCTGTGTGGGGGTTATGTTTCAGGGCGATGATGATCCTCCAAATCCGGCACCCGAGATCGTTGACGTTGTGTTCGAGACGTTCGAGGATTATCTGCATCAGGACCGTCTCCATCTGGACGGTAGCGAGGATACTCTTGCTGCCATTGCGCTATGGGCTCAAGCGGCGGTAGAATCGATTCTTGTCTCCTGGCACCAAGCGCTGGAGGTCGAGGTATGTGCTCGCGAGCATGCCGCGAGTGTGTTGTTGGCGGCTCCGGGGTTCGAGTCAGAGGATCAGCGTGAATTGATCGCATGCCGCGTAAAGGATCCTCTCGACTCACTGCGTCGCCTCTCTGCTCGCGTCTGGGCGGTTTACGAGAATCTCTCGGCGGAGGCGGATCAATAATCACCGAGGATCCGTCGGTAGCAGACGCAATAGGCCTGTTATGGATATTGCGTCTGTTTCTTTTTTAAGCAGGGGGCTTGAACATTTTTGAAGAGTGTGGTATTTTGTATATTAATGATATTGATAATTTATTTTCCATTGCAGAATGATGCGCGTGCGTAAGGGCGATTATGCAAGAAGTGCTGATAGATTGGCTTTCTTTATCCACTATTTGACTCAAAAACGGGAATGAGAGTGTTATGGCAATCTTTTTATTGTGAGCGATTGAAGATCACTCTTTTGGGTATCGTTTCAATGTCGTTTAGTTCGACAGAATTTGATGCGATATTTTTACCCTTGGAACAGTAGTGAATATGAGAGTCCTGCAATGGTACAGTCCTATGACACCATTGTTTTTTATTATTGCGATTATAGCGGTTGGCATTGGCGGCATTATCGGCTATGTCTACCGCAAAGCAATAGCAACACGTAGTGTTGAATCGGCTGAATCAAAAGCCGAGCAGATTTTAAACGAGGCAAAGCAAAAGCAAAAAGAGGTTTTGATTGAGGCAAAAGACAAGGCATTGCAGATTATTGAAGATGCGAAAAAAGAGGAACAGCAGAGGCGACGCGAGATTGAAGATGCGCGGAAACGTCTTGAAACGCGTGAAGAGATGTTTGATAAAAAACTTCTTGAAATAGAAGGCAAGCATAAAATACTGGAAGACAAATCAAAGCAACTTGATGATGCGAAAGCGCATATTCAGACGATTCGCGAAGAACAAATCGCAAAGTTGGAAAAAATTGCAGGGCTTTCAATGGAGGATGCAAAGCAAATTTTAATGGAAAATGCGGAACATAGAACTAAAGATGAGCTTGCGGTTCGCATTCGAAAACTTGATCAATGGTCAACGAGCGAAATAGAAATGAAAGCAAAAGCGATTTTAAGTTCCGCGATGGAGCGGATTGCTTCGTCTCATGCCACGGAAACCACAACAACGGTTATTACATTACCCAGCGAGGAAATGAAAGGCAGGATTATCGGCAAAGAAGGGCGCAATATTAAAGCGATAGAACAAATTACCGGCACGGAAATTATTATTGACGATACTCCCAATTCCATTTTGGTTTCCGGATTCAATCCTATTCGGCGTCATCTTGCCAAACGCGCATTGGATAAATTAATTTTAGACGGCCGCATTCATCCGGGAAGGATTGAAGAAGCGGTTGAAGAAGCAAAAAAAGATCTTGCAAAAGATATTTTGCGCGCGGGCGAGGAAGCCGCGTATGAAGTTGGCATCGCAGGGTTGGATAAAAAATTATTGCAGATTTTAGGCCGATTAAAGTATCGCACCAGTTATGGTCAAAACGTGTTACAGCATTCAATTGAAGTTGCTTTACTGTCAAAGCTGTTAGCGCAAGAATTGGGAGCTGACGTGACAGTATGCGTGAAAGGAGGGCTTTTGCATGATATTGGCAAAGCGGTTGATCATGAAGTGCAGGGCGCGCACTCCCAGCTTGGGTATGAAATTTTAAAGAAATACGGATTACCCGATCCTATCGCCCGTATTGCGGTTACTCATCATGAGGATAATGTCGAGACGCTTGAAGATATTATTGTAAAAACCGCAGATGCAGTATCAGGCGCGCGGCCGGGCGCTCGCAAAGACACGTATGAGAATTATATCCAGCGTTTGCAAGAGCTTGAAAATGTTGCGTCTTCTTTTGCTGGCGTTGAAAAGGTGTACGCTATTCAGGCGGGACGCGAGGTTCGGATTTTTGTGAAGCCAGAGGATATGGATGATTTGGAGGCAGTGAAACTTGCGCGCGATGTTGCATCAAAGATAGAAGAAGAACTAAAATATCCAGGAGAGATACGCGTGACTGTGATTCGAGAAACGCGCGTTGTTGAGTACGCGAGATAATACATGCGAAGCACGAAATCGAGTTTCGTGTTTTGGATTGACGTTTGTATGATTATAAAAATACTCGCCATTGGCGACATTGTTGGGAAAATAGGGCGCAGGGCGTTGGTTGCATTATTACCAGACATCAAAAAAGAATATGATGTTGATTTGGTTATTGCCAATGCCGAGAATATCGCTCATGGAAAAGGGTTTTCGTATGAGACATTAAAAGAAGTATCTGACGTTGGCGTTGATGTATTTACAACAGGAAATCACATGAATAAAAAACCAGAAGGGGTGACTGTGATGGATACAAAGCAAATGACAGTTATTCGTCCATATAACTGGGCAGAGCCGGGCGTGAGCGTGCCAGGCGAAGGGTTTGTGATGACAGAAGTTGGAGGTGTTCGCATTGCTGTAGTGAATGTTATCGGCCAGGCATTTTTTAAGGAAAAGTATGCGAATCCTTTCCATGGATTTGATCGTGCGCTTGCCGAGATTGGTGATGATATCAAAGTGATCATTGTTGATATGCATGCTGAAGCAACGAGTGAAAAAGTCGCGTTCGGTTGGTATGCCGATGGCCGCGCCTCATGTGTGTTTGGAACACATACGCACGTGCCAACTGCTGACGCGAGAATTTTATTGCAAGGCACTGGATATGTAAGCGACCTTGGCATGACAGGTGATTATAACGGTGTTATTGGCGTGTCGCGTGAAGAGGCGGTTGCGCAGTTCTTGACCAATTTAAGCTCAAACTATACACTTAAGGAGGAGGGGACGGCTCAGATGAATGCAGTAGTTGCGAGTATTGATACTGAAACAGGAAAATGCATTGCGATTGAGCGTGTTGATCGGGTTATTGAAGTTCATTCATAAGTATTAATTAAGTATTAATTAAGTCGGTTCTCTGTAGGTTATATACATGTGTGCATTGCCTACGGAACAATCGCTTTATTGTCGTATGAATAAAGCAGAACTCGCGGAGAAACTTGCCGAAAAGGTCGGCATCGCAAAAGGTCAGGCAGAAGATGCGCTGAATGCTTTGACCGGTATTATCACAGAAACACTCAAAAAGGGTGATGAAGTGGTGCTCACAGGATTCGGCTCATTTTCTTCCAAAAAACGCGCCGCGCGCGTTGGTGTTAATCCGCAACATCCAGAGCAAAAAATTCAGATCCCTGCTGTTACTGTTCCAAAGTTTAAAGCAGGCAAGGCATTAAAAGATGCATTGAAATAAGAATGTATATATGTGTAGAGACGCCCCCCTGGGGCGTCTCTTTTTGGTATGATGTGATATTGATTTTACATTCTGATAATGATACGCTCACATAAGGTTTTTGAGCGCGCCCGTAGTGAAATGGATATCACAATTGCCTTCGAAGCAATTATTGGGGGTTCGAATCCCTCCGGGCGCATTGTGCGAGTTTTTGATAAGTATTGGCTTGTGAAATGGCGTTGTAGAGACGACCTCCTGGGGCGTCCCAAAGAGAGTATATTGATTGAGACGCCCCAGGGGGTCGTCTCTACGCTTAAAGCGTAATTCAAAGTTGTGCGCGCCCATAGCTCAATGGTAGAGCAGATCCCTCTTAAGGATAAGGTTGGAGGTTCGAATCCTCCTGGGCGCATATCAAACAGCCAACACTATGGCTGTTTTTTGGTTTGCCTTTTTATGTACATTGAGTATAAGATGAGGATATACACGGAGGGTGTTGTGCCTCCGGTACGCGTTATTTGACAATAGGAGTTGGAGAGATGATAGCACGCTACATTCCAACGCAGATGGCGTCTATCTGGACGCTTCAATCACAGTTTCGTACATGGCTTGAGGTTGAGCTTGCCGTGATTCAAGCACGGTGCAACCTTGGCCTTTATCGGCAGGAGGTCAGCACTCGCATCACGGCTGTGCTCGGAACACCTGAAGAGTTTATGACTTCAGAGATGGTTGAGGCCATCATTGAGCGTGATCGAGAGATCGAGCACGATCTTCAGGCCTTTGTGGACATTGTGCGTCGGGCATTGCCGGAAGACCTTCGGCATTTTATCCATGACGGCTTGACCTCGTTCGACACCGAAGTCCCGGCTCTGGCTTTGCAATTTCGGCAAGTCAGCAACGTTATCATGCCGGATTTGGCAAAGTTCATCGCCGCTCTGCGAACACTCGCCAGTCGTCACATGTTCACGTACCGTATGGGGTTAACTCATGGTCAGGACGCAAAGCCAACCACGTTTGGCTGGTTGGTGTGCTCCTATATAGAGATGATGGAGGGCGCACAAGAGCGTCTGATTAATTCCTTCGAACGAATCGAGGAGGTGAAGTGCTCTGGCGCGGTGGGGAACTATGAAACCCTGTCCCCTGAATTGGAGGTTGAGGTCTGTCGGTTGTTGGGGTTGCGTGTGCGGCGCGCGGCAACGCAGATCGTAAGCCGTGACGTTTTCGCAAATCTACTCTCTGACATGGCAACAGCAGGTGGGGGTATCGAGAGAATCGCCACAGACTTTCGACTTCTCGCAACCAGTCCTTTCGGCGAGGTACAAGAACCGAGAAAGCAAGGTCAAAAGGGTTCGTCCGCCATGCCCCACAAGAGCAATACCACCTTGTTGGAACGCATGAGTGGCATGGCGAAAATCCTGCGTGGGTATGCGGTCATGGGCAATGAGCTCGTCTCTACTTGGCTGGAGCGCGACATCGCTCATTCCTGCGTGGAGCGTATTGCGTTTCCAGACGCCACGTGTCTTTTCGACTACATGTTACAACGGATGACATGGATCGTCGAAAATCTTGAAGTCAACCGCAAGGCAATGGCCGAGGGCATTAACCGTTCACGCGGGTGCTGGGCTTCGGAAGAAGTGAAACTCTTACTTGAGAGAAGGGGGATAGAACCGGACACGGTGTACAGGATGGTCCAATCGGCTGCCTTTATGGTTGTCGGTACTGGCCGTGAATTCCGTGACGTCCTGCTTGAGGCATACATAGGTGACAAACGAGTGTCGAAGTTGGTTTCAAGAGAGGAGTTGAATACCTGTTTCAATTTCGTGGCGAGTATGTGTCATCTGCAGAGTATGTACGCCCGTTTTAACCTCGATCCGTCACTGGCTCTTTCATCGAACGTATGATGTAACCAATAAGGAGTGTGAAATGACAATCCGTTACAGCCCACAAGTCGTCATCATCCTCGGAAGCACGAGCGATGAGTCGGCGTTCAACGATTCCGGAGCAACTGCTCTCTTGGATGCATGCGGCATTCTGTGGGAGCTCTCAATTATCTCCGCTCACCGCAATCCTGAGATATTGGCTACTTACTGTAAGGACGCGCGAACGTGCGGAGTTAATGTGTTCATCGCCGGCGCTGGTCTTTCGGCAGCACTGCCCGGTGCCATAGCGGCCATCATCGAGAACACACGGCTGGTGTTTGGAGTTCCTCTGGCTGGTGGCGAATGGGAGGGCATGGACGCACTTTCTGCTATACAGTCCTTGCCAAGCGGAACTGCGGTGGGGACTCTGCCGTTTGGTGGGCGTGGCTTTCTCAATGCCGCCATCATGGCGGTCCAAGCCCTCAGTATCGGGGATCCGGCCTTGGGTATCAAACTTGCTGATGTCCTTAGATTGCAAGTCGGCAAGAAACCAGCGATACTGGGGAAACGTTGCTCGCAATAAGGGGGGAGTAGGCGGGTTGCTACGATAGAACGAAACAGGCGCTTATCAGCAAGGATCGGCGCCTCTTTTTTATTATTACAATCAAAGCTGTACAAATAAGTCAAAAAGTGGTAGCGTGAGTAGTATACATGTTTTATTCTTAATTCTTTTTTCTATGAATATTTTATGGATTATTGGCATTGTAGTAGTTATTGTATTTGTGTGGATTGTGGCAGTGTATAACGGGCTTGTGCGCAAGCGAAATCGGGTGCATGAGGCGTATTCAGATATTGAGGTGCAGTTGAAACGCCGTCATGACCTTATCCCGAATGTGGTTGAAACAGTAAAAGGGTACGCAACGCATGAGCAAAGCGTGTTTGAAAAAGTGACTGAAGCGCGGGCAAATGCCATTGGCGCTCATTCGCCGCAAGAACATGCGCAGGCGGAAAATATGCTGACTGGCGCTTTGAAGAGTTTATTCGCTGTTGCCGAGGCGTATCCGGAACTCAAGGCAAATACGAATTTTATTGAACTTCAGCATGAATTATCTGATACGGAAAATAAAGTTCAAGCTTCTCGGAGATTTTATAACAATACCGTGATTGACCTGAAGAACGCCCTTGAGACGTTTCCGACTAATCTTATCGCTGGGATGTTCGGATTTAAGAAAGAAGAATTTTTTGACATGGATGAGGTGGAAAAAGCCGTGCCAGAGGTGAAGTTTTAGTATGTCTTCTCTTTATACTCATCAAGATAAAAATATCAGAAAGACGTGGGTACTTGTATCTGCGTTTTTCGTCATTGTGATTGGTGTGGGATGGTTTTTTGCGTATTATTTACAGGTGCCGGAATTGTTACCTTTTGCTATTGGTATCAGTATTGTGATGAATGTTGTTTCTTATTACGCGTCTGACAAAATCGCACTGGCGCTGTATCGGGCGCGGGAAGTTGATTTTAAAACAGCGCCGGAGTTGTATCGTTTGCTTGAAAATTTATGCATTGCCGCGAATCTCTCCATGCCTCGGCTGTATGTTATTGAAAGCAATCAGCCGAATGCGTTTGCAACTGGAAGGAATGAAAAACACGCAGTGATTGCGGTAACAACAGGGCTGTTGCAGAAATTGGAAAAGACGGAAATTGAAGGCGTGCTTGCGCATGAACTTGCGCATATCGGGAATAAAGATATGCTGGTTTCCACAATAGTTGTGGTGCTGGTTGGGTTTATTTCTCTGCTTTCTGACTGGTTTTTGCGCAGTATGTGGTGGGGCCGTTCAGATGATGACGACCATGGGAAATCAGCCACGATTTTTTTATTGATAGGAATTATCCTTGCGATTCTCTCGCCGATTATCGCGATGTTGATTCAACTTGCAATTTCGCGCAAACGTGAATTTTTAGCTGATGCAACAGGCGCGCTGATTACGCGGTATCCAGAAGGATTGGCGCGGGCGCTTGAAAAAATATCACATGATAAAAGTGATATGCCACGGGCGAATCATGCCACAGCGCATTTGTGGTTTGGCTCTCCGTATAACCTTGACGATGATTACGGGGATCAAAAAATCTCGCTCTTTGCGAGATTATGGATGACGCATCCTCCTATTTCAGAACGCATCAGAGTATTGCGAGGGGAATAGTGATGGATCAAAAATAGACCGATGTTTGTGCGTGTTCTGCTTCTGCCGCCTGTTCGCGCGCGCGAAAAAAATCATCAATTTTACTGATTGCCAGTGGCGCTATAATATCCATTAAAATGACATTGTTGTCTGAAAATTCAAAAGAATCAAGTTTGTGAGAAAGAATAATGACGCCACGGATGTTTTTTTGATTGGAAAGTGGCGCGATAAGTCCGTTGTGGGAAAGGTACCATGTCGGATTTTTTTGTATCTCTTGTGAAGATATCAATGTGACGCGTCTCGATTCAAGTATACGAGATAGGAAATGATCAGAAGCGAGTGATATGAATTTTTGATCAGGCGTTGGCGCGATATTTTTTGCCGATACAATGGTGATTTCATTGGTATACGGCTCAAAAACGCCAAACAGCGCTGTTTTGATATCAATAACAGAGGAGATGATATCAAGTATTCGATTGCCAAATGGTTGCAAACGTATATCGGGAGTGTTGATAAGCGTGCTGGTTTCGTGAATGGCGAAGAGTTTATTTGTGCTGTGCGAGAGGCGTTGTGAAAGATCGCCAAGTGCGATGTGGTGAATATGAAGATAAAGGTCAGGGGCATCTTTTTTTATTTTTCCCATGTCAGAGATGGGGAGTTGCAAGATAATTGTTTCATTCAACGCGATTGCTGTTTGATTATGGTATTGTGTATCCAATAATAACGCGCGTTCCGCTATAACCTCTCCGGCTCTGATAATGCCATTGTTATAATCGGAAAAAGCATGGCGAATACCGACAGCTCCTTTGAGTATCCAGCCGACCCATTCATACGCGTCTCCGCTTTGAAATAAGCGGCCATTGATAGGGAAAGTTTTTTTTTGAAAAACGCGTGATAACGCATCTTGTTCGTTTTCAGGCAGGTGAGCGAATGCTGGGATGGTAAGGAGTATCTGTGTGTCAATCATAGAGAGGTGAGGAGCTGGCGTTATGATGCAATCGCCGCTACAGTTGAGCCGGTGATATATGCGTCAGCTGTTTCTTGAGAGATGAGATTTTTTACGACTAATTCTTCAAGCCCTTGTTCCATGGTTACCATTCCGATATTTCGCGATGTTTGGATAACGCTTTTGATTTGAGCAACCTTATTTTCGCGTATCATGTTTGCTATTGCCGGGTTATTGACCATGGTCTCGTGCGCCGCTATTCTTCCGCCACCTATTTTAGGCAAAAGGCGTTGGGAGATAACGCCATTGAGCGTGTTTGCGAGTTGGAAGCGGATTTCTGCTTGTTGATGAGGAGGGAAAACGTCAATAATACGCTCAATAGTTTGCGCCGCGTTGATGGTATGAAGCGTTGAAAGCACAAGATGCCCTGTTTCGGCTATGGTAATGGTTGCGGCGATGGTTTCTAAATCTCGCATTTCGCCGACCATGACAACATTCGGATCTTGGCGCAGAATCCGTTTGAGCGCGCCTGCGAAATTTTTTGTGTCACTGCCGACTTCGCGTTGTTTGATAATGCTTTTTTTATTTTGAAAACTGAATTCAACAGGATCTTCAAGTGTAACAATATTCAGAGCGTGGTTTATATTCAGATAATCAATCATTGCGGCAAGGGAGGTGGATTTTCCGCATCCGGTTGGGCCGGTTAAAATAATCAACCCTTGTTTCATTTCAAGCATGTGAAGGACTGATTGTGGCATTTGGATTTCTTCCATTGACGGGATAACCGAAGGGATGACGCGGGCAACGAGGCCAGGGGTATTTTGAGCCCAATGGAGATTGACGCGGAAGCGGGAAATAGTTTCCAACGTATAGGAAAAATCAAGTTCGCGTTCCTGTTCAAATGTTTCTTTTTGCTGGGGCGAAAGCATGCTAAAAATAAGTTCAGCAATAATTTTGTCATTCAGAACCGGCAATTGCGTTTCTTGCAATTGACCATCAATGCGTAGGATTGGTGGTTTTGTTACAACCAAATGAAGATCCGACGCTTTGCTATCAACCGCGGCTTTTAAAAGTTCGTGAATAGTCATAGGGAGAACCCCCCCTCCTTTATAAGAGCTTGTCCCGAGCTCGTCGAGGGAAGGGGGTAGGGGGAGGTGTTTTTAAATTTGTTTCGGATTTCGAGGTTCGTGCTTTATGGTGTGTAGTATATCAATAAATATGGCTACTGTCTTTATATGTGGATAAGTTGTGCATTGCTAAAAATATTCTGTGATGTAAGATAAAGGTGTTCTTTGAGTAACGGAAAATTTTAAAGGAAAGCAGGGTGAAATTCCCTCACTGTACCGCAACGGTTAAAGTCCGAGCGCTTTATTGTTTTCCACCCTCCGTATTGATAAAACGGGTTCCTTGCGGGTACAAGGAAGGGGATGTGAGAGTGAGGATATGGGAGATGATACCTTATCGGAATCGATGAGGATCATCGTCTCTCTTATGTTCTCTCTCACAAGAGAATAATGTTCTCTCCACGCCCCCGACCTTAGGGGGATTTTTGTTTCCGCCACCTCTTGGGAAGGAGATTGGCGATGAGGCGGATGAAGTGGTTGATCGTTTTCGGTGTGTTGATAGCGATTGCTGGCGTGGTGTGTGCTTCCACGTCAGCGACACTCACTTGGGGACAGATCAAACGCGGGGTAACGATCATCCCGCAGAGGATTGCCCCGCGAGTGTGGGCTGTCGTCCGAGTCGATCCCGATACAGAGATTCTGCCTCTCATTCGTCAAGAGGTGGGAGAAGAGGGAAAGACGGTTTACGCCCTCCTTTCTGAACTCGAGACGCATGGGGTAGAGCTGATCTTCGAACCGACCGCGCTCGGCGACATGCTCGTCGGGTTCGCTGGCGAGGTCGAATTCGACACTCGAGTCGAGCAACCAGCTCGGTATCTTCTCGTCTATGTCCGCAAGGGCGCGGGAGAGTATCGGGCATGGGACGGTCTTCTTGATGAGCCGGTTCCTGTCGGCGAGATAGTATGGGTCGCCGTGCTTGTCGGCGTCCAATATTTCGATCCGACGATCCGGCTTGATGGGATCAAGTGGGAAGAGCTGTGACGTGAACGGTGGGTTGCGATGCGACACGTTGTGTACACAACCCACCCCGATTTTTTATGCAAAAAAGACATATTCTCTTTTTCTCTTCACTCATTGCAGTTGCTGTGTTGGTTCATGGTGTTTTTGTTTTTGCCATCAGTAATTCCGCTTTGGTAGATAGCGTGAAAAGCTCGTTTCACCATTGGAATGTGATGGCTCAAGTCGCATTAGGCGAAACGCCTGTGAATGCTCGCGAGTTATGTTCTCAAGTAAATGATTCATCTTCTGCTATTGATATCAGTGGAAGAATATTGGGTTTGACAGCGGCAGGTATTGATCCTCGAACTTGTGCTGTTGATTTAATTCACGCGCTCAAATCAAAAGTATCTCAAAATCACATTGGCGATCCGTTGCTTATCAATGACGATATTTTTGCAGGGCTTGCGCTGATTTCAGCAGGGGAGTCAGTAAGTGACAGCGCAGTGCAATCGGCGCTTGCAATAGTTAAAAATAATCAGCAATCAAACGGGAGTTTTGGCTACGCAGTTGGCGGTGGAGATGATGTTGATATGACATCTGCGGCAGTGGCGTTTTTGCGTGTCGCAGGAAGTGACACCTCAAGCGCAGTAGCGTATTTAAAACGAAAACAAAATAGTGATGGTGGATTTCCTGCATATGGGCAGACGATGTCAAATATATATTCGTCATCATGGGTTGCGGCGTTTGCGCAAGGCCAGAGTTGGAGTAATGGTGGAGCAACGCTTGCGCAATATCTTGAAAAAGATACAACCACAACATCTGCCGCGTTTCGTGTGATTGCGGAACAAGGATATGCAATTCCCGTACATATCATACAGCCATCGCAAAGTAACATCTCATCGTCAGGCAATGCTCAAGAAAATCAAACAGGAACATCTATTGCATCTAACTCACAGGATTTTGTATATGCAAAAATTGTTTCTGACTCATTTGCAGAATGTAGCGCCTCGGTATCAGTAACAACGCCATTACAGGTTGTATTAGATGCCGGAAAAAAGTGTGGATTAGATGTTGTTGTTGTGGATACCACATTAGGAAAGTATGTTTCAGCAATCGGCAACAAATCTGCGAGCGGGACACGTGGGTGGATGTATGCGGTGAACGATAGAAAAGGTGATGTTGCGGCAGGAGAGTATCGGCTCATGTTTGGCGATAAGGTGATGTGGTTTTATGGCGATGCGCAAGAGAGAGCGCCGGCGTTTGGCAGTGTTTCATCTACTGTGTCCGGTGCTATCGCAACGCAATCATCAGTGTCTTTAAATGTGATAGTTGATATTCCTCAACAAGTATCAGTCGGAGGAGGTGGTACAGTGGCGCATGAAGCGAGAATTGAACTGGATGACACCAGCGCTTTTTTTGGCACACTGCGGCGCGGAGAAAAAACGAGTGTGCAGGTTCCTGTTTCCAATAGAGGAGGTGTTGATTTAACAATCGGCGCGCAGGTTTCGGGTTCGGATTTGTTTGTTCAAAATCTTGAAATCAATAGCGCGTACTGGGCTGATTTTCAATCATCACTCGGAGTGAATGAGCACAAAACGTTAGATGTGGGGGTTTCTGTTCCGTCAGCATACAATCGCGCAGGAACACATACTGGCGAAATGGTTATTTGGGGAAAGGCGCGAAATTGATTATTGTAGATGGGGCGTCTTCTTTATGCTGATGTTGACAGTGAGAATGGTTATGTCAGAATGGTGTGTTTATGAATTATGCGAAGGTCGTGTGCGTGTTATTGTGTGTTACAGGGGTGTTGGTATGGCGGGCATCTCACGTTTTTGCATTGGGGATTTCGGTTATTCCTTCTGAAGTGAGCGTTCAGACACAAGTATTGCAACCTGCGTATAAAACGCTTGTGGTAAAGAATCCTTCTTCAGAAGCCGCGATTTTTGATTTTTTTGTTGATGATTTTGAAGATGCTATTCGCGTGCGACCGAAGAATATCATATTAGAAAGCGGACAAGAAAAACGCATTGCGATTGAAATGCTTCCCTTGCAAGAGGGTGTTTTTGTTACTGATATATCTATTGTCGCTCGATCACTTTCTTTTCAATCTTTTAAACCGGGCGCGGGATTGAAAGTGCCGATAACGCTCACTGTTACTGCTCAAAAAAACAACCACCTCGCATGGGTGTGGTGGGTGATCTTTTTAGATGCTGTTCTTGGTGTTTTATTTATAGCCGGAGTATGGATAGTGTGGAGAAAGAAAATTACACATAAGCAGTGAGTTATTCCACTGTTATGGGAAGAGACGCTGATACTGTTTTATTTTCATTATCTGTAACAGTAAGTGTTATGATCCATATTCCGGAAGAAGCAAGGAGTGATGTATGTGCTGTATAGTATGCGTCATGCGACACGATAAAAGGGGGCGTGATGTGAGCAGTTGTCGGACCGGCTGTGATAGCCCATTCGTATGTCAATAGTCCTCCGTCAGGATCAAATGATCCTTCAGAAGAAAGGAACAGTGATGGGGAAGATGAAGAAAGAATTAATGCGCCGGTGTTTTTTATTATTGCCAGAGGAGGTGAATCCTGCGGAGTGAATGATTCTTGATTTAAATTTTTTGTAAAGAGAAATGTAATAATCCACGAAGATACAAGCACTGTGGAGGTAATGGCGCAAAAGAAAAGGATTGTAATGATTGCAGATATTCTTTTCGTTTGAGCGGGAAGTCGGGCGATGTCGTTGTGGGGTGTTTCGTTCATATCATTATTTCTGTTTATCCCATTCTGTTTCTTGGTGGCCTTGTTCGCTGTTGCTATAGCGCGCCGCCATAAAAAGAAAATCAGAAAGTCGGTTGATATATTGCAATAATTCCTGGGGGAGAGAGTCGGTTTGGTGAAGCGCGGATAATGACCGTTCTGCGCGTCGGCATACTGATCGAGAGAATTGG
>Ga0155747_113_pt1 | contig 30613 bp, 32 predicted proteins | sample RifCSPlowO2_01_FD_107401 | JGI IMG/M metagenome (GOLD analysis project Ga0155747, IMG submission 107401) | Candidatus Jacksonbacteria bacterium RIFCSPLOWO2_01_FULL_44_13 | reverse complement strand
GCGGAGGATTTTCTTTAATGGTGGAAGCACTCGGTATGGCAGGGATTATGGAGGTGCCACTTGTGATTTTAGAAGCCCAGCGGCCAGGTCCGTCAACCGGATTGCCGACATGGGGCGGGCAAGATGATTTGCGATTTGTATTGCACGCATCGCAAGGCGAATTTCCGCGCATTGTTCTTGCTCCCGGAGATCCGGAAGAGTGTTATACCGAGACCATTAACGCCTTTAACTTGGCGGATAAGTATCAGTGTCCGGTGATTATTCTTTCTGATAAATTTTTAGCAGAGTCGCTTGCTGTGTCGCCGATGGTGGAGACAAAGAACATTGAAATACACCGAGGATTATGGGCGACAGAAGAAGTATTGAATAGCGAAAAACGTTTTGGCAGATATGAAGTAACGGAAAATGGCGTATCTGCTCGTTCGTTGCCTGGTCAAGAGGGTGGTATCTATCTTGCCAACAGCGATGAACATGATGAATATGGCTATTCGCGTGAAGAAGCCCCAGTGCGCAATGCGCAAAATAACAAACGGCTGAAAAAGATGGATGCGATTGTACAAGAAATTCCCGCGCCGCATATGTATGGCCCTGCGAGCGCTGATGTTACGTTGCTGTGTTGGGGAAGTGTCAAAGGGCCGGTGTTAGACGCAATGCCGTTATTATTACAAGCAGGGGTGAAAGTGAATGTTCTGCATTTTGTCTATCTGTGGCCTTTTCCTGCGGAATATGTTGAAAGATTTTTGCGGTCATGCAGGCGTATTATTATGATAGAAAATAATGTAACAGCACAAGCCGCGGGATTGGTGCGCGAAATGACAGGAGTCGCGGTGAATCATGTTATTGGAAAATCCGATGGCCGTCCGTTTACACCCGAAGAAATTCGTCGGGAGATCGTAAATATTTTAAAATAGTACTTATGTGTTTGTCATTGCGAGGAGTCCCCCTACAGGGGACGACGCGGCAATCTTTATATGGAAGAATATAAAAATAATATCACAATTCAGGATTTTGCGACCCCGTATAAGCCAACATGGTGTCCGGGGTGTGGTGATTTTTCTATTTGGCTTGCTTTGCGTCAGGCGTTTGTTCATCTTGGATTACAGCCACATGAGGTGTATGTGGTATTTGATATTGGGTGCTCCGGCAATATGTGCAATTTTGTCAATGCGTACGGGGCGCACGGTTTGCATGGCAGGGCATTGCCACTTGCATTTGGTTTGCGTTTGGCAAACCACGGCATGCCGGTTGTTGTGATTGGCGGAGATGGCGGAAGTTATGGCGAGGGCGGAAATCATTTTATCCATACCATCCGAGCAAATCCCAATATCACTTATATTGTACATGATAATCAAGTATATGGATTAACCATTGGCCAAACATCTCCGACATCAGACAAAGGAGCAAAAGCAAAAACCAATCCTCAGGGCGTGATAGATGAACCAATCAACCCATTGGCACTCGCAATCAGCGCGGGATGCGGATATGTGGCGCGCGGATTTTCCGGCGATATCCCCTATTTGACACAGCAGATTGTTTCTGCTATGGAGTTTAAAGGGTTTTCTTTGGTTGATGTGTTTCAACCCTGCGTAACATTTAATAAAGTGAACACATATCAGTATTTTAGGGAGCGGGTATATAAGTTAGAAGAGACCTCCCATGATGTGTCAAATAAAGTTCAGGCCTTTGAACGCGCGTTAGAGCAGGGTGATCATCTGCCAATCGGGTTGTTTTATAAAGAAGAAAAACAGGTGTATGAATCTGCCTTGCCTCAACTTGAAAAAAAATCATTAGTTGAGCAATCTCATTCATACACTCCTGGCTCTCGGGATTTAACGCCAGTGGTTGAGTCGTTTATGTAGAGGGGGTCGCCGTCGTCGCTCCCTCTCCTTTATAAGGAGAGGGTAGAGCTTGCCCTGAGCGAAGTCGAAGGGGTGAGGTATTCAGAAACCATCGTATGCCTTCTCCTGACAAACTACATTTATTTGAAGAAATTTTCCGCCACGCTCCAGTGGCGTGTTTAGTCATAGATGACCATGATGTTATTGTCAGCGCGAATGAAAAAATAGAAGATATTGTCGGCTATCCTGCTTTAGCGCTTTTGAATAAGCCATTGAAAGAGTTTATTACCTATCATTTCGAAAATTGGGCTGGGATAAAACAAGAGGTTGATCGCGTTGGATATTTTCGGCGCGAAATAGTGTTTAAAAGAAACGATGAAAAAGAATTGAATGTCAAATACGAGATTGTGAAAATTGTGTGCAAGCGCATGGGTATTTATTATGCTTTTTTTGTCCGCGATATCACGAGCCGTTCCAAAACAGAAATATTATATCAGCATCTTTTTGAAAACGCGGCTGATTTTATTTATACAATAGACATGCAGGGGAGATTTACTTCTGTTAATAAGAAGTTTGTTTCTGAACTTGGCTATACCGAAGATGAACTTCTTGGGTATGCTCCAGAGGATATGGGGATTCTTACTGACGAAGATCTTGAAACGGCAAATGAGCAGTTTTTTAAGTTAGCGCGGGGAGAAGCGCGCGAGACAGGGAGATATATTTTGCATATTAGGACAAAAGATGGTACTAAAATTACGATGGAGGTGCGTGCTGTCCCTATTTTAGAGAATAATAAGATGATTGGGCTGCAAGGTATTGCTCGCGATATTACGCTTCAAAAAGAATATGAGCAAAAACTGTTGTTGCTTAATAAAGATCTTGAATTGCGTGTGCGGGAGAGAACAGTCGCTTTGAGAGGGGCTTTGCAATTAAAAGAACAATTATTGGCTGATATTTCTCATGAATTACGAACACCTTTATCTATTATGCATCTTGTGGTCGAAGACCTTAAAGAAGGCGGAGACGATTCTGCTGATTTTATGATGGATTTAGAGCAGGAGCTCCAACGATTGGAGTCGTTAGTTGACGATTTAACCCTATTAGGATATCCCAAAAACAAAGATGAGCTTTTCCCGTTTCAACCGATGGTTGATGTCGAAAAGATTATTCAAGAAACAATACACCGCCTTCAGCAACTTATTGACGAAAAATCATTAGTTATGGTATTTAAGAGTAGTGGATGCCGTATGAATACGAATCCTGAATTATTGAGTCGTCTTGTGATAAACCTATTGACAAATGCTATAAAGTACAGTCATAATGGGGGAGAAATTAGAGTGAATTTGATTTGCGATAACCATGCGCATATACTTGAGGTGCAAGATTTTGGTATTGGTATTCCTGTACATCAGCAAAAATTTATTTTTGAAAGATTTTATCGTGCGGATAATTCACGCACCAGAGAGCACGGAGGCATTGGGCTTGGGCTTGCTATTGTCAAATGGATCGTAGAAATGCACAAAGGTTCTATTGAGGTTATCAGTGAAGATGGGAAAGGGGCTCTTTTTAGAATTGTTATTCCAACTATTGATCATTCTGATCTTTTTGTCACGAACGGCTAACGCCTATTAGTAGAAAAAGGTCGGAATGATCGGATGGGTGGACTGTCCGATTCCATTCACTCATAGGGGGATTGCGATGAATACGATGTCTCATCCGCATTCTTCACGTGAGTGCCCGGGCGCTCTCGACACAAACAATGTGCGAACTTGTCTCTCTGCAGGGGGGCAGGTTCGTGAAGGTCGGAAACCACCAACGGTAATTCCGACTGGGATGGTACGAATAAAACCAATTCACATGAAGGGCTATTTTTTTGAGGTAGGCGGTGTTCAATACCGTCTATACTTAAAAGAGGAACGACTTGCAACGCCGTTTCCGAAAGATAGCCCTGCGCACATCACATTGATTAACTTCGCGAATGATGTGCGGCCTAACAGAGTGTCGAATGGCGTTCCAGAATCATGCCGGATAGCAGCTCGAGTGGTGTGGGAATTAGCACAAGAATGCCATCCCTTGAGCTATTCCCTACGGCGGCATGAAGATGGAAGAGTATACCACAACGTATGGAAACTGCCGTTTGAAGAGGTCGGTTTCCATGTCCGCTCTTACCGTGAGTCATGGGAATGGTTTTTTTCTATGAGAGGATACCAGTCCCCGCCTACCGGACAAGAGTGGGATGAGTTCTTTCGCAACGCAGGTACGACCATAGTGCCTGCAGAAGATAACGAGGGCAGATTCTGGATCGTTGATCCAAAACAACTGCCCGAAATCCTGACAAAGGGGTTCACCCATGCATAGTCAGGAAGGTGCTCGTATCCGCTCACCCGCGGTTAAGAAGGTGAGCAAAGCGTGTTTCATTCCGTGTCCGTTGGAATGATCACGCTCTTTTTTTATTTGACGAAATAGGGCTTATAAACCATAATTTGAACATTACGGGCTGTGGCGCAGTTGGTAGCGCGCGTCGTTCGGGACGACGAGGTCGTGGGTTCGAGTCCCGCCAGCCCGATAACACCTCCCTCTCCGCCAGCTGGCGGACATCCTCAAGGGGGGAGTCGTCGCTCCCTCTCCTTAATACGGAGAGGGTAGGGTGAGGTTTTTACATAAGAGCCCATGCTTATATCAGATAATCTCTATAAACCAGATAATTTTAAGGTACACATCGGTGCGGGTGAGCAGGTCGGTTTTTGTACCTGCTGGAATGAGCCAACAGTGCTGTTGAAAGTTGCGCCTGTTGTTCAAGAAAAATGCGCGCTTATCGGCACGCGCTTGCGACATTGAGGAGTCATGATATGTTTAAGGCCGCGATTCCGAATGCGTTCGGGCTGAGAAAATTACAAATATTCAAGACAGGCCGTTAATTTTTTAATATCATATGTCTGAACAATCTCGTGAAGGGGCATTGCATGCTGAACAAGATAGCGCGCGCGAAAGCGTGCCGTATATTTTCACGGTTCGTCATAGTGTCATAACAATGAAGGAACATGCAACAAATGCAATTGCCCGCTATGAGCCGTTTGATCCCAAAGTGGAGCTTGTAAATCTACATATCAGCGGAGATAACAGTGAAATAGGTATACATGTTAAAGACCTGACTCCGGAACAGAAAGCAGAGCGTCAAGCACGATTAGGGCAAAACCGTGAGGATTTTGCGAGGTTTAAAGAGTCAGTACATTTACAACAAGAAGGCATACAAAAAACAATTGCAGAAATTATTGACTATGCTCGCAGTTATGATGGCAGTGATGTAGTTCAATTGTTTGACATTGTATGCCGTAATGCGCCGTTGTATCGTTTTTCCAAAAAGCAACTTGATACATTTTTAGAGGTGCTTGGGTATTATGCATCAGCTCATCAACGAGTTGAAAAATTCTTTGAACAGTATGGAAATAATCCATCAGCCGCATATGAGCGGTGTTTTTGTAGAAAACCGACAGGAAAAGTCGAGTTGGAAAAAGGGCCGATGACACTGCATTTTCGGTGTTATGATTTTGATGATTATGTTTGCGGGCATGAGGGAGGATTTTTATCACCCGAGGATCATGATCAGTATGATCGGTATGAAGAGGCGAGGCAGTGGGCGGAAACATCAGGGGGATGCACAATTCCGGGCGCTCCTGCAGGGGATTGGGCACTGCAAGGTGTTATTACTTTAGAAAACGCGTCGAAAAATTGTCGCATTAATTCGGAATATAAAACGTATCAGGAGAGTATTGAAAGCAACGGTATTGTGGAGGTGGATTTTTCACAGGTTGAGATAAATATAGATGACCAAGGGAGTATGATTCTTCATACCCGTGTAGGGAGATTTCATATCATGCTTGCACAACATTATAAACGTTCTTTGGTTCATCCTGACGTCGTTGTTTTTCAGGAAACGAGTGATGGGAATGTAGAGAAAGCACGGTATTCATTAGATACTATGCATGGGATGTTGAAGAATGAAAAAAATAAATATTTAATAAGAAGAACATTGCGTGTGCCAATATTTTTTTCAACAGACCCCAAACGGGGTGGATTTCTTTTCACTTTTAATAGGGATATGGTTGTGACAATAAAAAATACAAGCTCTTCTCCAATCATCGTTGAGTATCAAAAAAGGTTTAATGATCCTGTGATTTTGGATAAGCGTTTTTCCGAATTAGTACAAGGTCATGAAGAACAACATCAAATAACACGGCTCTTTAACCCGTCGGAAGGCGATATGTCATCAGAGATGATTTATGCTGATATTGCTTTAAAGGCAGATAGTATTGTTCAGGCAAAAGAAATGTGCATCAAGCAGTGGTTGCGATGGATGAAAGGGCAGTATCGTATACATCAAAGCACTCGATCAGAAATACTTTCGTATTACCGCGATGGCAAGGATATTCAAACTATTGCCTCAATACTATCTGAAAATTCGCTCTATATGTATGGGCAAAATACGGGCCCTCATGTTGTAGCGCATGTCATTATCATGGACTTACAGCATGATGATCCATGCATTTTGGCAAAAACAGGCGAAGTGTTTGATGCCAGCATGATTACAGAGCAAGAGGTGGTGGAGTTGTTTGATGAGGTATTTCACCAAGAGCATGTTGCCAATGTAAAACGATGGTGTATGGCACTAACTTTGCTTGAGCAAAAAGGATATTCGCGCGACGAAATCGTGTACTTGCTGTATCAAGAGTCGGCGCGGAAGTGGCGTTCGCTTGCTCTGCGTGCAGAGCAAAAGCCGACTGCTGAATTTTAGGGTTGAATGTTGTAGAGGTATGTATTAAAAAAGCGGGCGAGGGCGTACTGTTAGTTTCTCGTCCGCTTTTCAGCACAGAATGTCGCAGTGCTGTGTCTTCTCTTGTCCCATGGGTTCTCTTTCGTCATCTTCTCCTTCATCAGGTCCGTCATATGTGATATGAGGACCCAAGGGGATGTACCGATGTGTCGGCGTTTCAATTCGCGGGATTTCGCTCCCGCACATATCACACGCCACAAGTAAACAAGAGAGAAACGATTGTTGAGCAATCGTTGGCTCTTGTTCGTGTTCGTTACTTGGGGGCGCAAGATACTGCGCCATAATCACTTCCGGATAGAATGAAATGAGCATATCTCCCTCCTTGTGCTGATTTTATTGAACCATGTTTCTTGTTTTTTTGCAAGTTTTGTGGATGTTTTTGTTATCTTTTAAATATGATATAGTAGAGAAGTATGAATACGAACAAAGGACATACGCTCCTTGCGGATAGGATGCGGCCGCGGAGTTTTGAAGAATTTGTTGGGCAAGATCATATTTTGAGCGTAGGAAAGATGTTGCGAAAAGCCATTGAAAGCGATCAAATTCCTTCAATGATTTTTTGGGGTCCACCTGGATGCGGCAAAACAACGCTTGCAAAAGTGATTGCCAATATCACTGGCTCTTATTTTGTTTCAATGAGCGCGGTAACCGCGGGAGTGAAAGATGTTAAAAAAGTTGTTGAAGAAGCGCATGGAGACGCAACCTGTAGAGACGGGGTTAATCCCGTCTCTACACAGAAAAAGCGCGCGATTTTATTTCTTGATGAAATTCATCGGTTTAATAAAGCGCAACAAGACGTGTTACTGCCACATGTGGAAGACGGGACACTTATTTTAATCGGCGCAACAACCGAGAATCCGAGTTTTGAAGTCAATTCCGCATTGCTTTCGCGGTGCAGGGTTTTTGTGCTGAATGCGCTTGAAGTGTCAGATATTGAAACTATTATCAAGCGGGCGCTTGCTGATACGGAACGTGGATTAGGCACATATCAGATTGATATTGATGAAGACGCCATTCATTATCTCGCAACCATGAGCAATGGCGATGCCCGTATCGCCTTGAATGCGCTGGAGTTAAGTGTAGAGACGTCCCGATGGGACGTCTCCGAAAAAATGTCTTCTAACGGAACGAAGACGGGGCAACGCCCCGTCTCTACAATAACGAAATACCTTATTTCCGAATCACTCCAACGCACCCATCTATTATATGATCAAGCAGGTGAAGAGCACTACACTATCATATCCGCACTCCATAAAAGTATGCGCGGTGGAGATGCGAATGCCGCGATGTATTGGTTAGGCAGAATGCTTGAAGCAGGTGAAGACCCGTTATATATCGCGCGTCGGTTGATTCGATTCGCAAGCGAGGACATTGGCATTGCAAATTCATTCGCTTTGCCCCAAGCAGTTGCGGCGTATCAAGCGTGCCATGACATTGGCATGCCGGAGTGCAATGTTGTTTTAGCGCAAGCAGTGGTGTACATGGCAAAATCAAAAAAGAGCAACGCGTTGTATACGGCGTATAAAAAAGTGCAAAAAGATATTGCAGAATTACCTTCATATTCTGTGCCGTTGCATTTGCGCAACGCGCCTACAAAACTGATGAAAAATCTTGGCTATGGAAAAGGATATAAATATACGCCGGAATATGATAATCCAGGTGATGCGCACCAGGACTATCTTCCTGAAGAATTAAAAAATAAAAAATATCTTGATGAGTGATACAGTTCACCCCCCCATAAGAGGAGTAGGGGCGGTTTTAATTTTTAATCTATGAATAATGTCTTTCGTGATACAGTACTATCAGTGGTGAAGTGGAATTGAAAAAAAAGATACTGGATGCAGAAAAAAAAATAAGGTATACTTTATAATAGAGTCAGTACTATGCACATAGAAAGTCCTGTGTTTTCTCCGAACGGGCTTATCCCGTCACAATACACCTGCGATGGAGAGAATATTAGTCCGCCGCTTATTTTTTCTGATATTCCCGCTGGCACGGAAAGCATGGCAATGATTGTTGATGATCCTGACGCGCCGTCAGGGTCCTGGATTCATTGGATTGTGTGGAATATTTCTCCGTCAATCCATGAAATTGCCAAAGATACTGTGCCTCAAGGTGCTGTAGAAGGCATTACCAGTTTTGGCACAGCCGGCTATGGTGGCCCGTGTCCGCCGTCAGGTGTTCATCGGTATCTGTTTAAGGTATTTGCATTAGATACGCTTCTTGACTTGGGGCCGGAAGTGAGCAAGCAGACCCTTGAGCAAGAGATGGAAAATCATAGCATTGACACAGCGGAATTAATTGGCTTATATACAAGGAATTGATTTTTTTCACTATGGATACGCAACAATTTTTTCAATCCATTATTCCGATTCTTTTTCCACTCCTTATTTGGTCAAGTGTGTGGAAAGGAATTGCGCTTTGGAAATCCGCTCGGCTGGGTAGTAAGGGATGGTTTATTGCGCTGTTTATTCTTAATACAGTAGGCATCCTTGAGATTATTTATATTTTTGCTATTGCAAAAAAGAAAGAGTTAGTGCCGCAAAACCCACAGGCATCGGTTTAAGAGTAGCCAGAAGCTATGTCATTCTATGTTATTTGATCCAACTTTTTTAGTATCTTTAGGCGCGTTGATTTTGCAGGGGCTGCTTGTCTGTGTGATAGTGAGCGTGATATTGCGATTGCATAAAAAAAGCCGCATTCATGCGTTGTTGTCGCTGATAGGAAAAAATGGCGCGTTAATTATTTTTATTCTTTCTGGAGGCGCGGCATTGGGAACGCTCTATCTTTCGGAAGTGCTCAAATATGCTCCGTGTTCGCTGTGCTGGTATCAGCGCGCGTTTTTATTTCCCCAGGTTGTCGTTGCTGGGCTTGCGTATCTTCGCCAGTATCCTCGCAAGATACTAAGTGAGATTATTCTTGCGCTGTCAGTAGTTGGTGCGTTGATCGCCGTATACCATACAGCCATTTATTTCAAATCCCGCGTATTTGTTTCTGCTGTTATTATTCCGTGTGATCTTACCGGAGTTTCGTGCACAGTTCAGTATTTTACATACTTTGGGTATATCACCATTCCTGTTATTTCGCTGACTATGTTTGCAACGCTGATTGTGGTATCATTAATCATGAAAAAGTATGACAGATGAAAGATGGCATGAATTATTAGTTCGGATTGAAAAGATGTTTGAGATTCTTGAGAATGATTCCGAAGATATCAAAGATGATGATATGCCGTTTGGATGTGTTGAGTGGGTTGTTTTTGAAGGGAAAGTCGGAAGGATTCGGTTAGAGCGAACAGTGACATCTCGTGTTATTGATAAAAAGGTTTTGCACTCTCACCGCGGAGGGTCGGCAATGGTACAGAAAGTGTATTCACAGACAGAACGAGTATCAGAGCTTCGCGCGTATCGTTGGAACGATAGGCAAGAAACATGGGATGAAATGAATACAGAAGATTTTGTGTAACTCCTCTTTCATGTGTAAGATACTGTCCTGATTTGCCAGCTGGCGGAGAAGGAAGATGGTTAGGGTGAGATACCTCCCCTCCTTTATAAGGAGGGGCCAGAGGGGTGATATACGTATGCACCATAAAAAAGAACTCTTGATTATTGTTATTGTTCTTGCCGTCATTACGGCTGGTGTTTTTGCTATTGTTGTAACACAAAAACAATCCTCGCAATCCCAGGTGCAAACTGCGCCAACTGTGTTATTGGCGGAACCGCCGGAAAATCTTGAACCAACCTATCGTGCTGTTGTGCAAAAAGAATGGGATGAGATGCTATTGGCGGTTTCCGCGCGTGATGGAGAAAAATTACAAACAATTATTTCAACATTACTTGAAACAAAAGTGCCTGCGAGTATGAAAAATTTGCATGTGAAGTTAGTGCTGGCATTGAGCGATGCGCAAGATGCTATTCCGGTAAAAGATGAAAAAATATTAGCAACTGTCTCGCAAATATTGGAAAATATTGAAAAAGAATACCCTTGGGTTGGGTTATAATATCCTCACCCTCTCTTTTACAAGGAGAGGGCGGGGGTGAGGTTGCTTTCCTTGAGGAAGGTGTATATCCATATGAAACAAACACACATTATTTTCTTTTCCATTATCATTGCCGTTATTGTCATTATCAGCGCTATCGGCTCTTTTGTTTTAATTAAAAAGGGGATGAATGATTTAGTCACGCGACCGGTGCTTACAACCGCGCTGACACCAGAAGGAGAATATCTTCTTGTAAAACAGTTTAATGAAAAATTTAAAAACAGCGCTGAACGATATGCTGATGTTGGCGATGTGGTTTCCGTGAAAGGCCGTGATGTTGTGGTGACATTAGTTTCAGCGGACACTCCGAGTGAGCAGATGGTTCGTATGACCGCAGATGCGCTCATTGAAAGATTGATAACAAATACGAGTGGACAATTTCGAAGTAATGCCCGAGTATCAGATATTAAGACAGGAGACAGGATAATATATTATTATATTGGAAAGACAGAACCCATTATTGTTCAAGCAGTGCAGATAGTAGGCAATTTCTCGCCGTTGTAGAGACGACCCCCTGGGGCGTCTTCGTATAGTTTTGTCTTTCCCTTAAGTTTAAGGTGGGGGTAGGGATATTCGTCCCCTCTCCTTAGTAAGGAGAGGGTAGGGTGAGGTATTCTATGAAAAAAATAATTATTTTAATTATCATAACCGTGATTATACTGGCAGGTTTGTATCTTCTCGGCATGCGCGTTCGGCCTGATTTTTTTTCATTTAAACCAGATGCGGAAAAACCATTTCAATATCCGTCAAAAGAAATAGAAGAATTGCATGTATCTGCTTTGCCGAGTAAACAAATTGAAAAAAGTGAAGTCGGAAGAATTCAATCAATAAATGAAAATAAGACCCTTTTGCTTATTAGTTCGTATGCAGATCCGTCAGCGCAGGCAAAGTCATTAGTGCTTACAGGGGGTGCTGTGGTTGAGTTTATTGTGTATGAAAAAGATGGCAAAACATGGTCATTTGGCAAAGACATTCCTGCCGAGGACTCTCCGAACTTATCCCGCAAACCGACTGATCTTGTTTCTTTGGCAGTAGATCAAGTGATTCGGTATTATTTGAACGATGCGGGCGAGATTTCAAAAATTCAAATCTTGCCAGTGTATCAATAAGTACCCCCCTCTCCTAACATAGGAGAGTCCGCCAGCTGGCGGAGGGGTGAGGCAACTCCCTTCTTGAGGAGGGGTTGGGGGAGGTGTTACCATTACGGAGCAAAGACCGACGCTTCTTTTTTGTTTTGCACAAACAGACAATCACCATTGCCTGCATCATCAAAATCATTATCTTTTTTTGTGGAAGTGTGGAAGAAAGCGGGCTCATTGGTTCAATACATCAATGTATTGATACATCGATGTATTGGGTGAAGGAAGGGGAAAAGATATCTACGTAGAGACGGGGGAAAACCTCCGTCTCTACGATGTGGGCAATAGAAAGCGAGATAAAAAAAATCGCCTGTTCGTACAACGAGAACTGTATGAACAGGCGCGGTGCGTCATAATCGCACCGTTTCTGAAAATTCGCGAATCGGGTCGGTCAGAAGGAGGTTGAGATGCCAGACAGTTATGGTCACGGTATCACCGCGATTGAACCGCACTGACTTTGATGCATCCCAGCCGGCGAAGATGATCCATTTATCCGCAAGAATAGTGTTATCTTCGCGCTCGATACGTACTCGTACCGCGACATCATTTCCATTATCAAGTTCAATGAGCTGTCGGGTGTGGTTGAACATAATGGTAACGCCGGCAAATCGTGTGATGGAAACAATCTCTTGTCGAGTGTCTCCGGTTATTGGGTCGTACACTGTGTCGGTTTGAGTTGGGAGTTGCTCTTGGCACCCGAGGCACAAAAGAGTGGCAACTACGATCCATGAGTGTTTCATGGGGGGGGCTCCTTTAGAGGACAGCATGCCATATCACCAAGGGTTGTCAATAAAACACCTTTTTTAATCCTCTTCTCATCACAGGGGTTCTATAGTAATCTTGGAGTATGCAGAGAGTATTTCAGAGAGGAGTTATAGCATTGCTTATAATCGCTTTGTTCATCCCAGCGCATAGCGGGCTTTTTGCCGCGGAAAAACAAGTTGATCAAAAGCCGGTAATTCAAAAAAAAGCACATCAAGACGGTCCGGATAAAAAATTAGCACCGCAACAAGCACAGCAAGAAGATCCTGTTGATGTGGCGCGCGAAAATAAAACGCAAAAAAACGCGTCTGCGGTTTCTTCCAAACCCGCGTCGCTCAAGGGATTTGATCAGCTTGTATCGTCTGATTTATTTACCGGACAGGCAGGTTTTTCATACCCCATGTTTGTTCCGCCGGGGCGCAATGGTGGAACGCCACAACTCAACGTAAGTTATAGCAGTTTTAATACTACCCGTTTAGCTCCCTATGGTTATGGGTTTGATATCCCGCTTAATACTATTTACCGAATGAGCAACTACGGAGTAGATCAATTATATACTAAAAATAATTTTGCAATAAAATTAAACGGACAGTATAACGAGCTTGTTCAACTCGATACTGCAGGATCGGAATACGCTGGAAAATTATCAAATAATTTTACGCGCTATCGCAAAGAAGGCGATCACTGGATAGTAGTGGATACGCGAGGGACGACGTATATTTTTGGCGACACTCAAACAGCGCGACAATATGATCCGTCTCGCGTCGAGAATGTGTTTCAATGGTTATTGACGAGTTCGAGAGATGTGAATGGGAATACCGTTAAATACTATTACACTCAAGATCACAATCAAGTATATCTTGATAAAATAGAATATGCATTTAATGAAAGTGGAAACACGCCAGTATATAGGGTGCTGTTTCATTATGTCCCAAAAACAAATTCTGCCATAAGTTACGCAACGCAATTTTCTGTAGAAACATTTAAAGCGTTATCTCGTGTTGAATCGCAATGGTATTCAAATGGAAAATGGAATGAGGCGCGAACCTTGAATTTTGCGTATGACTCTCTTGATATTCCAACCCCCAAATTGACAGCAATTCAGGAGTCAGCAGGCGTTGATCGGATGCCAATGATGCAATTCGCATATCACACAAGCGGCGTTGGCGTTGATTTACTCAAAAGCATTGATAATGGGCAGGGTGGTATTATAGAGTTTGAGTATGCCGCTTCAACATCATATAAAAATGCGCAAGGCGAGTTGAGTCCGTTACCATTTGTTGTAAAAACACTGCGCGCTATAACCCGTCGAGACACCATAACCGGCGTGTCTGGCACGCAAACCATGTCATACACTGGTGGGTCGTATTATGTTGATTATTCCAATATTTATGGCCGCGAATACGCAGGGTTTAATCGGGTAGAGACGGTAGATTCTTTTGGCAATAAAACGATTACATTTTTTCATCAAAGCGAGCGCAGTGCTGATAATAGCATAAGTCAAAGCATGGGCGAGGTTGATGATCATATCAGTAAAAAAGGGAAATCATATCGTCAAGAATGGTACAATAAGCGAGATCAGTTATTAAAGCGCACCATGTCTCGATGGGAACATAAGCCCATTGAAGGGAAAGATCGGTTTTTTGTCACGAAAGCGTATGATGTTGATATGGTGTGGGATGGCGGGAAAGAGCATCAAGATACGGCAGTGTCGTACGCATACGATAGTTATGGGAATGTGGTGCAACAGGCGCAATGGGGAGAGGTAAGGGCAGATTCTGAAACCGGGATATTTACAGATGTTGGTACTGACACAAGAGTTGTTGCGTACACATACGCGTACAATGTTTCATCCAATATTTTAGGGGTTTTGTATCATACAATCATACAGAGTGGAGCGAAACAACAGGAAGCGGTTACCTATTATGATGATCTGCCATTTGGGCAGGTGAAAAAAGGCAATCTTACAAAAACAGAACAATGGTTAGACACAGAAAGCCGATTCCTCGCCTCAACAGCGACGTATACAACTTTTGGCTTTGTTCGTTCTCGCACCGATGCCCTCGGCCGTACAACACTTTATGAGTATGATGATGTGTTGTTGTATCCTATCGCGGAAATCAATCCATTAGGCCATCGCACTACATACATGTATGCGTATCAATGGGGCCAGATTCAGCAGGTGCGCGATCCAAATGATGTGATTACTAAATATGATTTTGATTCTTTTGGTAGAATTATCCGCGCTCAAAAATCAGATAACATCACAGGCGCAACCTTTATTACTGTACAAGAAATGGAATATCTGGATACAAACAAGCCATCTGCTGTGTATACTCAAAAAATAATCCAGCCCGATGTAACGCAATCAACACATGAATTTTTAGACGGATTCGGACGGCTGATTCAATCGCGCCAATACTATAACGATGAAAACAAGTGGTTTGTAAAAAGTATTGAGTATGATGAATTAGGCAGAGTGAAAAAAGAATTCATGCCTACTACTTCGCCAACCCCAACATATGAACAAACATCACAGCCGGACTCTCAAGCAACGCTTATAACATATGACGGTTTAAGTAGAGTGATAGAACAAAAAACAAGCATTGGCGCGCGTAGAACTGCGTATGATAAGTGGAGCGTGTTTGATGTGGATGAAAATAATCATGTGGTGCGCAGATATCATGATGCGTATAACCAATTAGTGCGCATGGATGAGTTTACTCCGAGTGGACTTTTGACAACAATGTATGATTACGACACTTTTGGGAATACCACGCGCGTCATTGATAGCGAGGGCACTGTGCGGAATTTTGGACATGACAGTTTATCACGATTAGTGATGAACGAAATGCCACACAAGTCAAATGTTTCACCTGCAGTATATACTTATACATATGATAGTGTTGGGAATAAACTGCGAGAGACCAAGCCGGATAGCGCTGTCATCGTATGGAATTATGATGCCTTGAATCGTGTTGTTTCAGAAAATGATGGGAATGTAAATAATGGGATAGAAGTTCAGTATGAGTATGACACAGCCCTGCACGGCATCGGCAAGCTCAGCCAGATACAAACGCCGTATTGGGAAATGATGTATGGATATGACGCGCATGGCAACCGCGCTGTGGAACGGCAGGTATTTTACACTCAACCTATTCAGTTAGAGCAACAGATGGCGCCTTCTTTATTAGCTGGCAATGGCGAGATGTGGCAAAGGCAAGAAATCGCTGATGGGAAGTATGTGTGGAGTGGGGGGTGTGATGATGGGTCATGTATAAAACGAGTTGGATCGCAGGTGATAGTGTCTGGTATTCCAGTGATGCAGAAATTGAATGAATTTACTGTTAAAGCGACGCTTGCCATGCCGGCTCCGCTTCCGTTGCCAAATGTTTCGTATTCTTCTGTATCATCATCTGGCGTGAGTGTGCCAATGGTATTTACTCGCATACAAGGAAAAGACAGATTGTATGTGAATGGTTTTTTTGTTGGCGAGCGGTCGGCTGAAAGCAATGCTACCAATTTTTCGCAATTGAGTATTACCATGCCCAAGGATATCAAATTTGAATTATTACAAGGAGTGAATATAACACAGGTTTCAATTGCGAATTTTGGCGTGAATAATCCGAATGAACTGAATCAAGAAGGTATGATAAAACACGCGCCTGCGCAAGAATGGGCGCGTCCGTATACTACGAAGTATAGTTATAATAATTTTGATACATTGATGGAAATTGAATATCCGGGGTGGGAAGATGAAGTGAGTTATTCATATAATTCGTTTGGATTGCCAGTTACAGTTGCGTATAACGACCAGCCCATAGTCAAAAAGATTTTATACGCCGCGCACGGGCAACCTAAGCAGACAGAATACGCGAATGGCGTTATCTCAACTTCCACATACGACATCAATGCGCAATATCGTTTATCGCGCATAAAAACTCACAGCGCGTCTACAAATATAACAGTACAAGACAGCGCATATTCGTATGACGCAGTCGGCAATATTACGAAAATTATTGACACCGGAGTTGTTGCGCCAAAAGAGGCAACCTATCGGTATGATACGCTCAATAGATTATTTCAGGCATCAATAAAAGCAGATAATAAAATAACAACCGAGGCGTATACCTATTCCCCAACCGGCAATATTCTTACCAAGAATGGAATAGGCAAGTATGAATATGCAAATCCCCGTTACCCGCAAGCAGTAACAAAGGCAGGTACTACAGCATATGGATATGACGCGAACGGAAATCTGACAACGCTTAACGGTCGGATGCAGTATGCGTATGATTATAGAGATAGGATGACAGAGGTGTCGTTGCCCAATACCCAGACATATACCTATCGGTATGATAATACCTACAATCGCGCGCAAAAGATATTTTCAGATGGCTTGGTGCGCAACTATATCGGAGAATTGGCAGAGGCAGAGACACGGAATGGTGGGATAACGTATTTGAATTTTCATTTTTTTGCGCAAGGCGCGCGTGTTGCAACAACTGGCACAAACGGGCTACACTATAATACACACGACCACCTTGGGAGCACAAAAGCGGTAACTTCGCCGATTGGAGTGATTGAGCAGAGAATGGATTATCTGCCATTCGGCGCGGAGCGGATCAACCAAAAAACAACCGCATTTGACAGCCGTTTCACCTACACGGATCAAGAAAAAGACGCAGAATCAGGATTGTTGTATTACGGGGCACGATACTATGATCCGGTGATCGGCAGGTTCACCCAGATGGATCCGGTTATTAAAGACCCGACGCGGAAAGAGTTTGCGATAGCCCTGCAGAATCCTCAACTGTTGAATGGATACACCTATGTTGCAAATAATCCGATAAAGAGTATAGATAAAGAAGGTGAGTTTATCTTTCTTATTCCATTGGCAATGATAGGGGTTGCAACGATTGGGGCATCGGTAGCATCATGGCACCTTGGAGCAGGATTGGGGCACTTGTGGGAAGGCGATGGGATGCGAGCAGATCAAGCCATAGGAAACGCGCATCTAACGCTTGGAGTGACGGCGGGGGTATTGGGGATAGGGCTGGAGGCCGCGGCACTGATACCGGCAGAGATTGGAGGGCTCTGGACAGGGCAGCAGCAAACAATAACACAAGAGACGACTGCGGTGATTAATACCCAAAATAAACCTGTCAATACTCGATTCATTAGTCCTGTTACGATAGAGAATAAGGGCACTCCTAAAATGACTGGAACAATAGATTTAGGTCCTACTTTGGATAGGATTGACAAAGGGAGCATTTCTCCTCGTGATATTTATAGAAATGATACAGGACTACTTCCAATCAGAGATGCCGGATATTATAAGGAGTATGTTCATCCTACTCCCGGCTATTCCGGGTTAGGGGTTCAAAGAATAGTTACTGGGCAAGGAGGAGAGATGTATTATTCTCCTGATCATTACAAAACATTTATTCCACTTAATAATTTGTCTATATAGAATAAGTTACATTAATAAATATGGATAGTATAGATACCAATATTTCTGACATTTATTTTATACCAGAGTATCATTCGGAAGATTTTTGTAATGGGACAGAAGTATTAATATTGATTCCTTCAGATATTAAAGATAAAGAAGATCTATTTCAAGTTTATTCAGAAAAGTTGTTGTTGCCCGGGTATTTCGGCAAAAATTGGGATGCTTTGGATGAGTGCATAGGTGATTTGAATTGGTTGAATTACAAGAGAATTATTTTGATGCATACAGATTGGCCATTATATTCCGATAAAAATGTATACAAAACAGGAGAGACAAATAAAGATATATATATTGGGGTTTTATCTCATGCTATAGCCAAGAACAAAGCGAACCCCGATACTAATTTGTCAAAAGAAGTCATTGTGTTTTTTCCTTTGGAATATAAAAAAGAGATAAATAAAATATATAGAGGAAAGATGCACTTACTTATTCCTGTCTATCAAGATTTCTATAAAAAAATATGATCAATGTTCATTCGAGCTCTATGCTAAGATTTGAAGATTTTTAAGGAAAATAATCCTTTTTTTGTGATCTATAGCTCGAGTTGCAACAACTGGCGCAAACGGGCTACACTATAACACACACGACCACCTTGGGAGCACAAAAGCGGTAACTTCGCCGATTGGAGTGATTGAGCAAAGAATGGACTACCTTCCCTTTGGCGCGGAGCGGATCAATCAAAAAACAACCGCATTTGATAGCCGTTTCACCTACACGGATCAAGAAAAAGACGCAGAATCGGGATTGTTGTATTATGGGGCGCGCTACTACGATCCCGTCATCGGCAGATTTACACAGATGGATCCGGTTATTAAAGACCCGACGCGGAAAGAGTTTGCGATAGCCCTGCAGAATCCTCAACTGTTGAATGGGTACACCTATGTTGCAAATAATCCGATAAAGAGTATAGATAAAGAGGGGGGGGTATTATAAAATCTCTATGAAATTAAGAAAATATCTTTTATTTGGAGGGGTATGTTGTATCTTTGTCGCCATTTTTATCGTTGCCGGAGTTGTTATTGTGCGTTCAATCAATACTCCCCAAGCGCCGTGGCGTCTGGACACTTCTTGGAAAGCGCCGGTTGATATGCGTTGGGGTGCAGTATTTGCCGAATTAAACGGCGATGGCTTGCCAGATATTTTAAAATCGTATAGGCATTTTGATCCTCCGACAATCCGCGGTGCATATATCAATACCGGAGCGGGGTGGCAAGAAGATAACCGGTGGCTACCTCCAGATGATATTTCTTTTGGCAATGACTCAATAATTTCTCCTTATGGCGTGGTCGCTGTTGACTTGAATGGCGATGGTTTGAGTGATTTGGTGCGTTCAGAAAGAGATGAAGGAGGTGTTATTCGGAGTGTGTATTTAAATACCGGTGCTGGGTGGAAGAATACAACTGATGAATGGGTAAAGGGGTGGGATTCTGGTGCTATACTTGAGCGGCGTGTTGATGGAGGGCTGCGTTTTCAGGATTTGAACGGAGATGGGTTAGTAGATATGATAAGGACTTATACTCAACCGTATGACGGGCAACTTAATACATGGGTCTATCTGAATCAGGGGACTGGAGTTGAATAGTTCACATAGGGCGAGATGTGTGTGTTTGTGAAAGATTTTTTGTAGTATAATAAGAGCGACTATCAAATGATATTTATTATTGGAGATTATGGAGCCAGTAACACGACAAGATATTGTAGATTTACGGCAGGGCCTAACTGCTGATTTTAATGATAAGATAGATGCATTAGAGGGGAAGATGGATAGTAAGATAAATGCATTAGAGGGGAAGATGGAACGTAAGATAGATGATCTTGCTGTGATGATAAAGCACGGGTTTGATGCCATGCAGGGTGAGATTAATGAACTGAAAATCGCTGTTCGATCTTTAGAACAGCGCATGGATTCGCTGGAGGATCGTATGAATGTATTAGAGGCCAGTTCTGTTGATAAATATTTTTTATCCGATCAATTGGGTTTATATGCGGAAAAAATAAAGCATTACATACGCAATGAGTTTGCGTTAGTCAAAAAACAAGATATTCAATTTAAAGAACGGTTGCTTGTAGTGATGGAATATCATAAACTTGTGCCAACAGAAGAACTGCAATCACTGAGGGATTTGATTTTGTAAATTATTACACATCAATATAATGTCACGCAACAAATCTTGCGTATTTTGCTGTGGCTGTGGCCGTGGCTTGACAGGGCGGAATAATCGAGTGTATACCTACAATATAGTTACATGCCTATATCCTGTAAGGTGAGTCGGTCTCTATAACCGCTTATTCCTTTATTTATTAGGATGTATTGGCAGTGTTTGGTACCTGTAGGCTCGAAACCTATATCTCAAGTTGTCTTCATCTCTGCTGGCTTTAATGTCATACTTGGGACGCTTTGCGAAGTTGCGGATACCGCTGATAGTCGGTTCGCCGTTTATCAGCTTAAACAGCTTCCCGCTACCAAGTCGCAGGGATGGAGCAACTGAATACATCTATGGTAGAAAATATTGTGATAAGTATAGTCGTCATTGCGGTAGCAATGTTTTTATGGCGGAAATTGATGCAACCGGTTAAGGTTGTGATTAAAGAATATGAAATCGGTGTGCTGATGCGTAATGGTAAAATCATTAGCGAATTAGGCGCTGGCGCGTATACCGTGTATAAGGGGTTTTTGCGCAATGAGGAAGTGGTCATCACGGATACGCGCGAACAATCATTGTCAGTGAACAGTCAAGAGATCATGACAAAGGATGGTGTATGTGTAAAGTTTAATATTTTGGTGCAGTATAAAATCGTTGATGCGAAAATGTCTTTATTGAAACTGCCATCATTGCAAGACAAGTTGTACCAATCAGTACAGTTGCATTTACGCGCAGTTGTGGTTGATAGAAATGTGCAAGATGTGATGTCTGGTCGCAATGATATGAATGTGGTTATCAAAGAAGCGCTTACTTCTATTATGCCGGAATTTGGGGTTAGTATTTTAGACGCGCAAGTCAAGGACGTGTCTTTAGATAATGAGATGCGCATGGCTATGAGCGCTGTTGTCAAAGCGCAAAAAGAGGCGCAAGCCGTCTTAGAAAGCACGCGGGAAAAAATTGCTTCAAGTAGGGCATTGGCGAATGTGGCGCAAATTATGCAAGAAAATCCACACATGTATAAACTTAAACAATTAGATATTTTACAAAAAGCGGCTGAAAGAGGCGGTAATACATTTATTGTAAAATTAAATAATGATGAGATTAAATAAATTGAGTGCAAGATAGAGACGTATTGCTCTACGTCTCTACGGGACGCGGGTGTGAGTAAGCTGGATAAAAAAAGAGGGGCGGGAGGAAGGAGAAATGGGGGTGAAACCATTCTCGCTCTTCCTCGCCGCCTCATCTTTGGTAGAATATTATTTAATCCTTATGTCGTAAGACATCTAAAATTTTTGCAGAGGTGTTTTTAAGCGGTTGTAAATCGGTAGAGAGAACTTTCCATACCCGTTCTAAAGAAACACCAGAGTATTCATGAATCAGCATATCACGCATCCCGGCAATTTGTTTCCATGGGATTTCATTATACTGCATTCTGATTTCATCTGGGATTTTTTTCACTGCTTCGCCGATAATTTCTAATCGTCGCAGAACTGCATCTTGGCGCTCTGTATTGTTAAGAAATTCGTCAAGCTCTATGCCCTTGGTGTAGGCCTCAATTTTAGAAATACTTTCTAAAATATCCTCAATGCATGGTTGAAAGTCCTTTTTCATAATAAAATAATTTCTTCTTTTAAAATTTTTTCTTTCAATGCCGGTTTAATAGCTTGGTATTCGACAAGATCAACTTTTTTACCTAAAGCATTTTCGAGTTGTTGTTTGATGCCAATGAATTGTATCAAGCTGATGTCGTCTTGAATATCAATGAGTAAATCAATATCACTTTTGTCTGTTGCTTCGCCTCGTGCGGCAGAACCAAAAAGACCTACTCGTAACACATGGTATGGTTTTAGTACAGGGGTGATTTTGTTTCGAATTTCATCATTAGTCATATTTTTATATCATAAATAATAGATGAATTGGGGATAGTCGTCAAATAATTTTTGACTTATACCCCCATTGCCACTATACTCCCTTTATCTAATCCATTCACAAGATGAGCTATTTTATGAAACAAACCATTCAAGTACATATTTCTAAAGGGGAAACGCACTATGTAGCGGAGTGTTTAAATTTGCCAGTAGTGACGCAGGGGAAAACACTTGATGAACTTATGGGAAATTTACAAGAGGCAGTAGCGCTACAATTGGAGGATGAGGACCCATCAACATTCGATTTGGTTACTCGTCCGGCTATCATTGCCAATATCGAAATCGAAAATCGTGAGTATGCATAAACACAAAATATTATCTGGCAAAGATATTGTATCAATATTCAAACTGTTTGGTTTTATCATAGTTGCTCAAAAAGGTAGTCATATGAAATTAAGAAGAGTACTTCCGAGTGGTGAGAAACAAACACTCACCATCCCGTATCATGCAGAACTTGATACAGGCACGGTGCATGCAATATACCGGCAAGCATCGCATTACATTCCAGAGTATGAATTGAAAAAATATTTTTATAACGAATAGTGTAAATTAAATAACTTCAATCGCAACGCCTCAAGCGGTTTTTTTTGTTCCATTTTTCGATACACATCAATGTATCAATACATTGATGTATATGGTGGTGGGATTGGGTTTTTTGATCTGGATTCCGGCTCAAAGGCCGGAATGACGCTGGACGCAAATGAGAAAGATTAGAAAGTAGAGCAAGGTGAAGGAAATGCCTCCTTACAATGACCATACGTTGTAGAGACGGTTTCTGAGTGGGCTGTGAGAATGGGAGTTATTGACTTTATAGAGGGCAGAAGTACAATACTATTACTATGGCGATTTCAAGAACAAAAGGGAGTAATGGTTCTGTTACGATCCCGCGATCAGAGTTTATTCAACTGAAGAAACAGGCGCTTGCTTATCAATCTTTAACAAGCCAGCTATTTGAGTTGCCTTTGCGGAATACAGCAACGGAGGTGAGGCGAGATTTTGAAGGGACAGATCTTTATACAAATTGTTTTTTAGATGATTTAGAATCAGGGCTTCGTAAATCTTCTTACTCCAGAAAATATGGTCATCGAACCATTAAGAAAGGATCTTGAAGATTATCTTGTCCTGCATGGTTTAATCGTACAGTTCAAGAAATGCACAGTATTATTTGAACAGAACATAAGGCATCCATCATTGCATACTGAACTTCTTGAACCTCGATGGCGTGGTATTTACTCTTTTCGGCTGGATAAAAAATATCGAGCCCTCTTTTTTATTACAAATGGTAAGGTAGAAGTTTTTCAAATTACATCACATTATAAAAAGTAAAAAAGACATTGTGGCATGATGAAAATATCGCTATATCTGTTCGCGTGGCAGTTTTTTTAATGTTTCTCATTTTGATTTTTCGTGGAAGAAAGCGGGCTGGGGGGCTAAACACATCAATGTATCAATACATTGATGTATTTGGTGGGGGAATTGTAGAGACGACCCCTTGCCTGCCCGCCTCTGAAGGGGGGGGCGTCTTTTTTGTGTTGTGATGAAGACGCGCCAGCGGCGCGTCTCTACAACGGATATTATGATCGCCAGTATTTTTTAAAGATTAAAAGGGGATTAAAAAGACGTTTTTGTCGTATATTGAGAATAAAAAAAAAGAGGGCGGGGGAAGGGAAAATGGGGGTGAAACCATTCTCTCTTTCCTCTCGCCTCTTGAGGGCTCATTCGCGGTTTACGCGTTTGAGCTCCCCCCACGTCGTCGCCATTCTGCCTGGTATAGTAGTACGGATCGTCAATGTATTTTTAAAGATTATAGCACGGGAAAAAAATATCAATGTTGGAATATTTTATCTATTAACTGATTTATTTCGAGTAATTTTTTAAAAGAGTTATGTTGTTGGTTGGCAAGTTTAATCACGCAAGTTATATCAGCTAAAAATTTTTTATCGTTTAATAAAACGCAATTTTTATCCTTGACTACCCGAAAACCTATACCCCTGGCACTGATGAGCCAAGGTTTATAATCTCGAGAGTAAATGCTGGTAATATTCCTATTCCATGAACCACCGCGCACTGATTTAACAAAAGTAGGATTGTCATTGAAATAACTGTTGTGATGATACCAATTTCTACACCATGTTCTGACATTACCGAACATGTCATAAATACCAAGTGTGTTCTTGTCATAGTGATAAACCTCACTCGTATCGCCAATGGTGTAACTTATATTAGAATTTGATTGATTTATTTGTTCTTTGTTTATTTCTAAAGACTGCCATGCGAGATATTCCCATTCGATTTCTTCAATTAATCTCATCCCGCCCCACTTAGCAAAGGTTGCCGCGCCCAACCAGCTAACCCAATTGGCTGGATGATTTTCAAAGCCGGAAATGACGCAATATTTTTCTTTGTTGTTTAAAAATATTTTACCACCCCGTTCTGCCGGCATGTTGGGGTTGTAGAATAAATAATTACCATGAAGAGAGTTGACAACATCATTGTCATTTAAATAATTTAACAAAGAGCAAAAATTGGCATTGGTTATATAAACTTTTGAAACTTGAAAATGAGCGATTTTAAATATCATCGGAGGAGTGTTTTTTGTATTATTACTGCCAACTAAGTAATCTGCAGATTTTATATTGACCATTTCCCGAGATATTTCATTGATTACGCATTCTCTGCTTTTTTGATAGAATATCAATTTTATTTCTTTCTGTTTTTTTATTTTTTCAGTTTTATTTTTTTGTTTAACTATTGCCAATTCTATTTGTTTTAGATCTAATCCTAAAGGAGTAATAACTTTAACAAGAATTTTACCGTGCGGGTGATAAGTATGTATTTGCTTAAGTCGATCTTCAACCCTATAAGAAATATATTGGAGTTCACTGAGAGAGAGAAATTTTTGCCAATCATCAGTCCTTTTCGTTTTATAAATATTAAAATTCCCACTGCCAGTATTTTGGCGTAGCTGTTTAATAATCTTTTTAACCGGTGAAATGTTATTGATTCCAAGATGTTTATATAAAGAACTAACTTGTTGCATCTCATTTTTAATTATATTTTCATAGGAAACTGATGCTATCTGTTTAGCTGGATATTTAGATAGTAAACATTCCCATATTTCGCTTAGATTAATGATATAAAGCGCTAATAGGCAATCAATCCATGATTTTTTTTGGGTATTTTCTATGATTTTATTATATTTTCTGCTCAATTCTTTATGGGTAAGGATTAACTCTGATATTTTTTTAAATCTGTCTTCGTAATTTCACCGATGGTATAGATCGTTTTTTTTGAAAGATGAAATGATGCCCCTGAAATCTCTAAATAAAAAAATTATAGGAGTATCGGCCGGAAGAAGTTTTAAAACGAAATTTAACAAAAAGAAAATATTGGTCTCTTTAATTACTTGAATTTCCGGAACAGAAAAAAGACTAGCATAAAAGTTATTGATCCAATATTTTGAGTAATTTTGTTTTGCCAGTTCAGGATGATAGTTGTTAATATCTATATCTCCATAGTATTGGTTGATGGGACAGAGGGGGTTTTCAGTGCCAATATGTTGTCTGAAAGGTTCTGTATGACCCCGTGCGATATAATCCAAAATATCAGTAATTAAAGTTGATCCCACTCTTTCAAATGGGCTGATGATGAGAGCTGGTAAGCCAAGGTTGTTGTTTCTATAGTTTCTTGTGTGATTTCGATTTTCTTTAACTTGATTTATTAAAGCATTAAGGGCGATGTGATGAATCAATCCAAAATTTTCAATATACTCTTTTTCTTTTATGATATTACCATCCATTTTTGAGCATTTAGATAGTACGAAATAATAGTTTTTATTATGATAGTTTAGACAAATATGGGACCCTGTGGCCTGAGGTGAGGGGAATTTTAAGCATCCCAAAGTCATTCCCTGCAGTAATTGAGAAATTTTTTTGTGTTTATTTTTACTACCAGCTAAATGTAAAAGAACTGTGGCTTGTAGAGGATTTTCAATAGTTTTGGGTGAAATAGAGAGGATACTATTGAAAATTATCTGTATGTTGTGGGCTGTCGTTTGATAGTCGATTTTTTTTTTGATTAAAGTGTCGAGGAGTAGCTTTTCGGAATAATCAAGTTGTTCCATATTTTAGGAAGAATTAACCTTTATATAATAGCGTTCTGATTCGGTTAATAACTTCTTTGGGGTCGGCTTGGGGGGGTAAATATAATGTCGGCGTATTTGCGCAATTTTTTTGATGCTCGTTCTATTTTACGTAACGTTAATATGGTTGCCTGAAGTTTATTTATCCCATCTCTTTTTATTATTCTTTTTATTTGTGTTTTAAAAGAGCAGTCACAATAAATAAGAATAGTTTTTTGAAACTTTTTTTACATTGTAGATATACCTTTTCGCTACGAAAACCGTCTATGATTAAAGGTTGTAGCCAGTTAACATCAGGTGAATTTTTCATTATCCATGTAAATTTTTTATCCTCGCCATTTTGTTTAATGATGAGATTTGATAATGTATGGAGATTTTTTCTGTTGGGGCTGGTTTGATTATTGAGGCAATAATTTTTCAACACTTCTCCAATACAAATATAATTATATCCCATCGCTGAGTTGATTTTTTTTGAGAGCGTAGTTTTCCCACTACCAATTTTTCCACCAATAGCAATTTTTATGGAATTTTTTTTTGGCACAATAATTTACTTATTATTCAATAGTGGAAAGCGCAATTTTTAGAGCCAAAGAAATTTGGTCGTGTCTTGTTATCAATCCCTTGGTAATGAGGCCACCTACTCCTAATATTTTCTTTTGCTCTACTAACTTTTGATCAAACATTTCATAATGCATAGTTTCACTGATTTCTATTTTAGGGCTAATTTCGGAGAAAAGTTCTATCCGCAGGGGAACTAAGGCGCCTGATCCGAATGATTCTTTATTTGTAGATTTTTTAAAAATGACAGCCCAAGGCGCCAGAAAAAGAAATTCGGCCGTTTTAAAAATGCCACTCTCGATTCCGACGTAGTAATCAGCATCAGGGATTTGCTGTTGGCATTTTTTTATTCTATTACGGCCACCTAAAATACATTCTTCTACCGAAAAAGGAGTGGGATTAACCCCTGAATCAACCTCAATAGGTATTATCTCTATAATTTCTCCTTTGAAAAAATCATTAAAAACTTCTTTGACGGCGGAAACTTTTGGATTGCTGGTTGAGCCAATGATAATTTTCATACATTATTTCTTTAAAGTTTATTATAATGTTTAAGTAGTGTTTAAATTTTATATTTGTTCAGGGCGGATAAGATTATGTTTACTTGCTCATTAACCTTTTGGGTATCCGAATTTACTTTAACATGGTAGTTGAGAGGGGGTTGGTATGGTTTGTCGTTATTTATTGGCAAATCACGTTCAATATACACCCAGAAAGGTTTGGCAATTTCGTCTATTTTTTTTCGCGCATCTTCAAATGGGGCAATGACAGAAATAATAACGGGGGTACTCTTTGAAAGCACTTTAGCGAGTCGTGCCACGCGTAAATTGTGAGATTCTCTGTCTTCCTTTGCAAATCCTAAATCAGTTGAAATAGAACTGCGCATTTCATCGCCATCAAGAATAACGCCACCGATTTTTTGTTGCAAAGCATTGGCAATGACCGTTTTCCCACTGCCACTTTGGCCAGTAAGCCAGATAATTGTTTTTGTGATATTTAACTGGGATCTTGTTTTAGTGCCAGAAATATTTTCTAATCGTTTGTCAAGTTCTATTTTTCGTATATCGTAACCTACATCGCGACCATAACAAATTTCATCAATATCCGGGATTACGATAATTTTTACCAAATCCTCGTACTTGGCAAGCTTTTTTTGGATCATTGACCATCGTTCAAAAGTGGAAAACGGGTTATTGTGATCGATTTCTGTGTCTCGTATCGCAATAACTACTGGTTTTCCTTCTTTGAGTACTGTTTCAATAAGAGCTTTGTGCCCTTGATGGAACGGTTGCCACCTACCGACAAAGATGCTTGACTTTTGAGATTTTTTCTTGCCCATTTCTTTACTCATTAAAAAATGATGTAAAATAATGGAGAAAGTTTATAGCGCAGAGAGCGGATAGTCAAGGGGTTTGCATCCCATGGGCTACTATGGACTGCAATATGTATACTATCGCTTCAAAGAAAGACTGAAATGCCACTTTCCCTCGGTATCGCGCTCGTTGTCTCTGTTTTGAGAATGTCCCCTCAAACGGCATCCGAACTTCTGAACGCCAGCTATCTAATTCTTTGTTCTTCTTCGTGTTGTTTCGTTTCCTGATCGTTCCCGCGTAACACCCCCTCGCTCGTATCCAATAATCAGATTCTTTACAATCAAATAGTTTGTCTATGAATACCCTTCCTTGTCTCGGACAAATGTTTTTCACTACCCTGTAGTTTTTTAAAGATTAAAAGGGGATTAAAAAGACGTTTTTGTCGTATATTGAGAATAAAAAAAAAGAGGGCGGGAGGAAGGGAAAATGGGGGTGAAACCATTCTCTCTTCCCTCTCGCCTCTCGGGAGGGCTATTCGCGTTGTATGCGTTTGAGTTCATCCCATGTTGTCGGTAGACGTTTTTTTACGCTAAGAATGGCATTTCTCATATCCATTTAATCTTTTTAGTTGTAAGATAAACATATATCTCTATGAAACACTCAATTTTTAGCAGGGTTGTTTTTTCTTTTTTGATTACGTTGCTCCCTTTTCATACCGCTCTTGCCATTACCTCTCGCGATGTTTTACGATCTGTTTTAGAAAACGACTCTGCGCTAAAATATTTTAACATCGCCGATCTTCCTGGCATGTCTGTTCCGTATCACATTGCCCAGCCCCTCAACACTACTCCAATTGATACTAATTTCAGCACCCGCTATACTTTTACTGATCAGGAAAAAGATGATGAAAGCGGGTTGTTGTATTTTGGATCACGATACTATGATCCAGTGATTGGGCGGTTTACTCAACCAGATCCAGTGATTATTGATCCTACCAGACCAGAATTTCAGAACGCGTTGTATAATCCCCAACTCTTGAATGCCTATTCGTACGTTGCAAATAATCCTGTGAAGATGGTGGATAAAAATGGAGAGATGGGATTTTTAGCACCAGTATTGGTATACCTCCCCGCGATTGTCTCTGCCGTGACCATTGCATTGCCGATGATACCGGCGATGTTTAATAATCCCATGCTTACTGCGCAGGCAACGATCAGAACATCACCCATTTCCGGTGATGCTATTGATATTACAGAAGCGCTTACTGGTAGAGACGCGTTTAGTGGTCAGCAGTTTGGTGGGTTAGAACGAGGAGCAACCATCGTAGGAGCAACACTACCATTTATCCCAAATCAAGTAACGAGAGGCCTCACAAAGACAGAAGCGGTACAGGGGTTGATTCGCATTATCGATAGGATGAGTATTGTAAAACAATTTGACAATTTGAATGGTAAAACTATTAATGATGCTATTACTATTCCAGAAAATTGGATGAAAAGCCCCACACAGAGCAAGGGAGGGGTTCAGTATACTAACCCTACTGATCCTAGTAATTACATTCGAGTTATGCCAGGGAATCCCAAAAATGAGTATTTCCGTGGACCGTATATGAGGATTGAGAATGGGAATAATTTTTATGATATCAATGGAAATGTAGTTGATGAGTATGCTGGCGAAGGACATATCCCGATAAAAAATATAAAGTAAATTTTCATTTAGTTTTATATGGATAGAATTTCTCGAATGATTCAATCATTAGAAGCATTTGCCTCGGAAGAGATCCAGATCAAGGCATGGGTAGAAGGAATTCCTAATCTTTCTATTCATTTTTGGATTCCGGAATTAGTATGTGATTGGTTCGATGGTGCGATGAGGCAAAAATCTCCGAATGAACTTGTTATGACACAAGAGATTACACAAGAGCAGAGAGATATTATAGCCCCATTTCATGAAAGGTTAAGGGAATTTTATGATACACATTATAATAAAAATTTTGAAAAGTCGCCTCGTTTATTGCTTGAGTATGATCCTTGGTTAGAATTGAGGGAATTAGCTCATTTAACTATTGAAAAATTAAAAGCAGTGAAATGAACGAGTTTATGAGAATAGTTCTTTAATAAGGAAGCGCTTACTGGTAGAGACGCGTTTAGTGGTCAGCAGTTTGGTGGGTTAGAACGAGGAGCAACCATCGTAGGAGCTGCAATACCAGAATAGTACGCCCGCCAGATAGGGATACTCCTGTAGACGTCACAGTCGGCCCTGTTATAGGATATGCAGACAGCACCCCACCAACAATAACAATCACCAACACCCCACCTGACATCCAAACATGGCGGGATACGGCAGTAACAGTAAAGATAGACGCGACAGATGACAAAGCACTGTCAAAAATTGAATACCGGTGG
>Ga0155747_119_pt1 | contig 40217 bp, 49 predicted proteins | sample RifCSPlowO2_01_FD_107401 | JGI IMG/M metagenome (GOLD analysis project Ga0155747, IMG submission 107401) | Candidatus Jacksonbacteria bacterium RIFCSPLOWO2_01_FULL_44_13 | reverse complement strand
CCAGCGTGAGAGATACCACGCTCCGTAGAGCGCAATCACTACGCCGACCCACTGAACGAGCGTGAGATGTTCGCCGAGCAGAACAGTTGCACCAAGGATAACCGCGGGCGTTTCTCCTTGCGCAAGTACGCTTGCTTCTGTCGTCGGCAAATTCTCAAAGGCGAGCAGGTTCGCAATCCAGTAGAGGAATCCTCCGACGAACGCGAAGCCGAGAACGAGCAGGGCGACCTTTGGTTCTGCGATGGGTGTCCACGAGGCGTTAGTGCTCATGACGAGACCGAGTGTCCCCATGCCCATGCAGGCCCAAAAGCATTTCTGCAACGAAGTCGCCTTTGCGCGAGCAAAGAACTCGTAGAGAATGCCGTTCATGATAGTGCCGAACAGCGTCCACGCGAATCCCACCCATTGGAAGTGTCCACCCCATCGCGCCATCACTACACCACCGAGCACGAGAACGAGTCCAGTGATCGAAGCTGATGAAACCCGTCGGCCCAAGAAAGCACCAATGACGAGGTTTACCAGTGGGGTCGCGGTAATGATGATGATTGTCGGACCCGCGCCCCAATGCCGAATGCCCTCGAACAATCCGAGTGTGGCGAACGGCAGGGTCAGAGCGATGAGGTAGGTGTACTTGTCCACGCGCCCGATAACTCCGCGAAGTCCGATGAACGCCATTGTGGCGGTCAGAAATCCGCGAAAGACCATCAACTGCGGCGGCGTGAACATATTCAGGACGTTAACGAAAGGCAGGGCCAACCCTGCCGTGAGCCAAATGCCCAGAACTCCAAAGAGTCCCAGCAGGGTTTTGCAATGCATTTCTCCACCCTCCTTTCATTTTTTGGTTTTGGAAATGTACTTGACCGCCAATAAAGACAGCATATCAGACCATAAAAGTCAAGGAGTGGCACTTGCCGCTCCTTGGAAGAAATCCTTATGAAAATTTTTCTTTTCTGCTTCTACAAAATATAGTTCGAGCCGATGTTGTTACAGGTTCTTTGGTAGTTTTTCGGTTCGTGGCGAAGCCACTCATTTTTGCGCGGGGCTTCCTCGCCGCCGCAGGCGGCGAAATGCGTTCGAACTATTTTAAGAACGGAGCACCACATAGTGTGCATGGTGTTCCAAACCCTCAATCCCTTGCGGGCCCAGGATTTTACCCAGCACCACACAGGGTACTGGGTACCCCAAACCCATCGCGGCCTGGGGTAAGTCCTTCTCTACCTTAATGCTCGGAGAGGGAGTCGAACCCTCAATCCCTTGCGGGCCCAGGATTTTAAGTCCTGTGCGTATACCAATTCCGCCATCCGAGCATACTTCTATCATAACCTTACGAAATTTTTTTCAAATGCGCAAGAACAAAAACAAGGGAATATCCCCCTGTAAAAAAATTATCTTTTCAATAGTGCTATAAATTCATCACGGGTAACTCCAGATTGTTTTATAATACTGTGTAAAGTGCCTTTCTTAATATCTCGATGCCCATGAATGGGGACAGGAATAATCCGCTTATTTTCAGAATGACGAAAAATTTTATGAGAACCGCTTTGACGCATTTCAATAAACCCCAACTTCTGTAGTACGCCTATCACTTCCATTGGTTTAAGCGACGAAAGCGCAGGAGACATACTATGCAAAAATTTTAGTTGCAACACGTGAAACAATAATGTTCTCACGCTCCACCGGGACATCATCGCCAGAATCCTTTAATGTTTCTATATACAACTGAATAACATCTTCTGCCATAGCACGAGCTTCTTCAAAAGTTTCTCCTTGAGTTACACAACCAGGCAATGACGGAACATGTACAACATATCCACCTTCTTCTGCTGGCTCAAACAATACCGTATATGAATATATTGTCTCTTGTCGTTGTCCCATAGAAAACTTCATACTCACTGTATCCCAGTCCATCCAAGTCGTCAATCATAATATGCGTATCATAATCGCAACGTTCATCCCGTTATTTTGCCAACTTCCATAACAGCTCAAAAGAATCAAGGTATCCTTGTGCAACTGCTGAATTCTTTATTTGAATAATAGTCAGAGACGGCTGATAAATTTCTATTGAAACCATGCCCTCGGTTATGCGTGTATATATTGGAGAAGATAATCCTTGTGGAATAACTTTTAATTCTGTCTTCCCTTCTTTGGCAAATTTCTCTTTAAACTCTCGAGAATATGATGCTGGTGCCACAAGTCGTTTTTTTATATCTTTCTGTTTTAAAAGGTTCCGGTAAGCTTCATACCACCCTCCTATGGCGGTATAAAAATCAGTATCAGAAGCGCCACCAATAATACTAATCTGTTTTGATTTACATCGAGCTACTGATTCAACCACTTCCTGTAAGTTCGTAATAAATCCCTCATGCCCTACTAACGTTCTTACCTCAACCGCAGTATCTCCGGACAATTGAAGTTGTCTCAAAAGTGGTACTAATTCATGTGCTGTATCATGTAACTGATTTATTTTTTCTAAAAAAATATCAGGATCTCCTGCCTGAAAAAGCTTGATCCGTTTTTTTTGATGAACAGTCACATACCCTTTATCAACAAGTTCATTAAGAGCATTGTAAACCAACATTCTATGTAATTTCGCTTTTTTAATTATTTCACCCGCCTGTGTTAATCCCAACTCCAATAAAACAAGATAAACGGTTGATTCATTTTTTCCTAATCCCAAGGATGTTAATTGCACTTTTATATTCATAGTACCCTCTATTATAACATACCAGGAATCTGTCATCAATAGCTATTGACAAATTTAAACACATACTACATACTAACATTAGTCATCACTTATTGATGACTAAAATGGAGGATATAACATGAATATGCTCATCAAAAGTGCCAATCAACACCTCTGGGCCCGCATTCGTGCGGGATTCAACCAATATAAACCCATCCTGTATCCATACATACTATTAATGGTACGGGAACTGGAGCGTCTGTCTGATGACGCACAAAATACTCGTAATACTGTTGTACATCGCCGCCAATTGATAGAATCTATTCTATCAGTGTTTGAGCACACAATAGATGAACAAACCGCGGCTTTTCGAGTAAACAAACTCCTCGGACACCACCGAATCGACAAGGCATTGACGCAACGCGCTTGCCTTATCGCCGAGCAAATTACCCCCCACATTCCACCAACATCACGCGTATTGAGCTTTGGATGTGGAGATGGCCAAGTGGATTGGAATATCCAAAATCAGGTCGCCTCTATCCAGCTCTACGATGTTGCTGATTACCGGCAACCTCATGTAACCCTTCCTTTCACTACAGAACGCAAACGTCTTGGCAACGACTTTGATGTTGCGACACTCATAGCAGTGTGGCATCACTGCATTGACTACCAAGATGAGATCTCGTGGATCACAAAACGCGTAGATCAACTTGTTGTCATCGAATCCGTTCTCGATGATATCATGCCTTGGGAAGTACAAGCGGCGATTGACTGGTTATATAATCGTGGTATGCACGCAGGTGCCAACATCCCCGTCCCCGGACACTTCCATACGGTACAGGAATGGGAAGCCATTCTTGCAAAACATGGTTTTGCAGTTGGATCGCAAGAGGATTACGGAATCGACATCCCTCTTGTCCCCGAACACCATGTTCTTATGGTGTTCAACAAACAGTGAATGCAACCGCGTTCACTGTTTGTTCTAACCCGCCAATTTTTACGCATTACCCCTCAAACCTCCGCACCCACTCATCAAATTTTTTCACATCATCTATGCCAAATTTTTCTCTGCCCTTGCGGACTTCTTCTATTGTCCGTTCTACCCATAGATAGTCAGGAACTTTTGTATAAAACAAATCCGCGTAACTGATAATTTCCTCTTCCACTGTTTCCGGAACAAAGTCCTCCTCCAGCAGTGGCAACTCTTGCTTGTGTATAATCTCCTTTGTAATGCCTGTACCGGTGTGGTTCGCCGCGATACGAGCGTGCTGTGGCAACCCCTCTGCAATCAAAATATCTCTGCCAGCAGTCATGTGCGCCAAATACGGCAACTCCCCCTCACATCCTAAATACGGATCATGGACTTTGCAAATGCCAATATCATGTAACATGCCAGCAGATTCAATAAATTGTTGCTGATCTTTTGATAACTCGAGTCGTTGTGTAATTTTTAACGCACGAGCGGTTACCTGCACAACATGCGGAATATACAGCCGATACGCAAGCGTATCAGCAGGGATATATTTTTGAATGATGCTAAAATAATCAACTTTTTTCATATTGCACTCTAAACATGATGTGTCTTTTTACCAAACACAGTTGCCGCGATCAATGTTGTAATAGGCACAGCAAGCACTAATACTGTACTTCCGACTAATGTTCTGATAATTTCCTCTGCTAAAAATTCACTGTTAAATAATAGCCACACCGGCTGTTCGCTTTTATTTAAAGGAATGTATAAAAAGAGAGGAAACGATGCTCCAATATATGCCAATGCAAGCGTGTTGACAAGAGAGGTAATATGCTCGCGCCCCACAGAAAGCCCTCGCGCATAGAGTTCTGCCCGAGAAAACGAAGGATTTGCCAGATGCAATTCTCCAACCACAGCGGATTGCGCTGTTGTCACATCGTCTAACACGCCTAATGTGCCGATAATCATTGCGCCCAAAAGCAAACCACGTAAATCAAGCGACATTCCAAGTTGCGTAAGCTGGAGATAAAACGCATCCTCGTTTCCCGCCCCACTCAATCGAGTCAACCACACAAACAGCGCTCCGACTCCAACAGACAGTAAAACCGTAATAAGAGTTCCTACTACCGCAATACTTGTCCGCGTTGAAAACCCATGCGCTAAATACAGCGAAACAATAGCAATAATAAGCGCTCCGGCCAAACACCACACAAGCGGATTACCTCCTGATAAAATTTGAGGAATCACAACAAATCCTAAAATCGCAACACTCACTGCCAACCCCACTAATGACATCACTCCACGTTTTCGCGTAAAAAAAATAACAAGGCCAATGAAGATAGCAAACGCCCACCCCATATTCGGCAACCGATACTGATCAATCACATCCCACCGTATTTCTCCTGAATTAAGTGTTGTCTTTGCTACCACAACTACATTCCCTTGTTCAATATTCTGTTTTTTTGTGCTCGTAAATTCCGGATTTGGCGTTATATCATACTCATTCCCTTTTTCAGAGCCGCTCAAAATACGCACGCGAATTTTTTGAATTATTGAAACATGTGCGTCGTCTTTTTTTACAACATCCTCTGACGCCTGTATAACCCGCGCTCGAAAAAACTCATCTTTTACAGTATTCTGTTGCGCAAACACAGTAGAAGGAGTCAATACTCCTCCTATCGCAAAAATAATACCTATGCAAATATACTGTTTTAAGCGCATATACATTATTCATGCCCGGCAAAAATTCCAACCGCGTACATAATGCCAATTCCCAGCGCAATCCATATCACCTGGGTCCATATTCTGTGAGGATTTTCTTCTTGATGCAATTCAGGTATAAGATCAGACATAGCAAGATAAATAAAATTTCCCGTTGCAATGGCAAGCAGTATTGGAACAATACCTGAAACCGCATTCGCAGCAAAAACAACTACCACGCCACCCAATACACTGGTTAATCCAAACAACACATTATACAAAACGGCCTTCACGCGCGTAAGCCCGCCATACACGAGAATGGAAAAATCCGAAACCTCTTGCGGAATTTCATGCAAAGCAACAGCAATGGTAGTTGCAATTCCTAATCCAGGATTTACTAAAAATGCGCCTGCGATAATAGTTCCATCAACAAAATTATGAATGCCGTCGCCAATAAGATTAGTATACACAAGATGCGCTTTGCGCTGACTTTTTTCATGCTCATGGCAATTACAGTGGTGATAATGAATCGTTTTTTCAATAACGAAAAATACTAAAATACTAATAAAAATAATCAATGCGGCAGTATGCGAATCTTCAAACGCCTCCATGGCCTCTGGTAAAAGATCAAAAAATACAGCCCCGAGTAAAGTACCGGTTGCAAGGCCAATCAACCTGCGCGTCCATACTTTGTGCTCAAGTGTTTTTGAAAGCGCTAAAATGCCAATAAAAGAAATCATGCTGACCGCGAGCGTGGCAATAATGATAGAAAAAAGCATATTACACAACAACGTCATTCCGGCCTGTGAGCCGGAATCTACGTTGACTCATAATCTATATTAAAAATCTCCATATCCATAGTAGCATACTTTTAAAAATCATCCATACCGCGAGGGTTTATGCTATACTATACGCACTATATGCGTAGCATATAAACTCATTCGCTCGGAAATGCTTGATTATAATCAAGCATTTCACTCACTTATTTCGTTTATGAACAATAAAATTACAATCATCGGCGCGGGAATGGTAGGAAGCACAACCGCATACAGCTTGTTAGCATCCAACAACGTTGGGGAAATAGCACTTATTGACATCAACCAAAAACTCGCTCACGCGCAAGCCATGGATTTACAACATTCAGTCCCATTTTTAGGATACACTTCTATTCACAATGGAACGTATGCAGATATTAAAAATAGTTCTATTGTTATCATCACCTGCGGTGCCGCTCAAAAACCAGGCGAAACACGCCTTGATTTGGTGAAAAAAAATTCAGCTATTATCAAAGACATTTTAATAAAAGTATATCATCAAAACCCTCATGTCATTATAATTATGGTTACCAACCCGGTAGATATTCTTACCCATATCGCCTGCACACTGTATCCTAAAAATAAAAGTTGCATTATCGGAACTGGCACCATACTTGATTCAGCCAGATTCCGATTTTTACTTGGCGAATATTTACACATCAACCCCCAAAGTGTACACGCGTATATTGTCGGTGAACACGGCGATAGCGAAGTCCCATTATGGAGTACAGCGACAGTTGGAAATACTCCAATAGAAAAAGTAAAAAAACTTTCCGCAACAGTAAAAAAAGAAATTTTTGAAAATGCAAAAAACGCCGCCTACGCGATTATCGAAGGCAAACAAGCAACCTATTACGCCATAGCCACAGGCGTTGCGATGTTAGTTGATGTCATCACGCACGACAAAAAAACAGTGCTCCCTGTTTCCCGATACATCAATGGAGAATATGGCATACGCAATGTATGCTTAAGTATGCCGGCAGTGATTGGGAAAGAAGGCATTATATCAACCATCCCACTTACTCTCTCCTCCCAAGAAAAATCCGCTCTTAAAAAATCCGCCAAAACATTACAATCCATACTCAAAGCTACAGATTAAAAAAGCCCTGTGCGTATGCAGATTCGCACAGGGGGATGGAGAAAGACAGGATCGTCTCTTGTTACGACGAAAAGAAATGCGCATGCAATGCCCTTACCACGGCTTTAGAGACGTCGCTCTCCACGAGAATGGAAATAGCAATCTCCGAAGTCGTGAGCAAATGAATACGCACGCCCAACTGGGCCTCCACGACAGTACGAACATCGGCAAGCACGCCAGAATTCTCACGCATACCCTCCCCGACGAGGGTAATTTTGGTAAACGCAAGAGGAATCGTTTGCTCGCATATCGCAGGTACCAATGACAACACGCGCTCACTGATATCCGTGCTCATCGCCGTAACACTCACGCCATCTGACATGTCAACAGAAACGCCCGCTTGATCCAAGGTTACAAGGAGCTCTCGCGCGCCAGCCGGAGTCGAATCACGTGGAGTGATTTTTATGTATCCAGCTTGCGTGGAAATCCCTACTACTACGCGCGAAGTGCCCGATTGAAATGAAATGAGCGTTCCCGACGCCTCAGGACTAAACGTTGAGCGGACAAGGATAGCAACATTATGCTGCCGAGCGGCATCCGCGGCTTCAAGAGCAATCGCTTCTGTGCCGTTCCGTGCTAACTCAACCATCTCTGCATGAGAAAGGCGAGAGAGCTTAATCGCGTGAGAAACCTCACTTGGTCGCGCGGTATAGATGCCTTCAACATCTTTAAACACAACGACCAATGGCACATCAAGCGCATACGCCATGTCAACCAACGTTGTCTCGCTCCCGCCACGCTTGAACGCGGTTATGTCTTTGCCACATACGCCCTGAAATCCGGCAATCACCGGGACCACGTTGTCACGCCATGCTTGTTGGATAGGAGTCGGATCAATCGCTACGACAGACGATGCTCCGTATACGCCGTCAGTAGCGATACCGGCTTGCTGGCCAGTGAATGACCGAGCATTCATGCCCATAGAACACAGCACTATCGCAAGCTTTGCCGCTGACCGTATTTCCCCAGTTGTAATTAACTGGTCAACTTCCCGGCGCGATGCATTAGGATCCAAACGATACGCCTCTGTAAGTAATGTATCTGTTGTTATGCCTTGTGCAGAGACAACAACAAATACATCATAACCATCGCGAATGTATTCCTGAACACGAAGTGCCACTGTACGAAGACACTCATCATCAGCAACGCTCGTGCCACCGAACTTCAGGCCAATCCGCTGTCTTTTCATGACAGATCCCCTTCATAAAAGATTGATAGCCATTAAACCGATTCTCGCTCACGAACTCTTTTCTGTCAAATGTTGACAAGGATGCGTTGACGGTTGTGATACACCAATGTTGCACTTATTTTACTATGCCTACTCTCAAGGGACTGTCGCCAAATGCCATATTTGGCATTTGGCGACAGTCCCATCAGCTACAAGTCAGATACAACATATAACATCTAAACCAAAAACAATCCGCCAGATAGCGGATTGTTTTTGGTTGTGTATCTATGAAATAAGAGCGGGTAACCTGCCGATTTGGCAGGTCTCTCGTCTATCTATGCAATAAGAGCGGGTAACGGGAATCGGACCCGTTTCTCGTCCTTGGCAAGGACGCATAATAGCCATTATACGATACCCGCTCTCATTGCACTTGGGAAAACACTGCTATCGTAGCAAATCACAAAATTTTGTAAAGTTATTTAATGATTTCAATAATCTTCTTACTCGACATTTCGCCTGCGGAAATGCGCACTTGGTATGGCCTCAAACTCAACTCTTCCGCTATCACTTCGCATACCTCCTTATTCGCCTTCCCTTTTTCAGGAGCCGCGTGCACCCACACCTTTGCCTCGGTATCAGATACCCACTCTATGCCCCTTTGCGTTGAACGGGTAATAACGCTCACAAAAATTTTTCTCATACTCAAACCCTTCTCATTTTTTTAAGCAACGCAATGTCTTGTTTCATACCTTCTGGGGTCGGTGTTTCTACAATACAATCCACTTCGTGCAACTTAGGATGACGAACCAACGCCTGAAAACCCACCTTCCCAATCTCTCCCTTTCCTATATGATCATGCCTGTCTTTACGCGCTCCTAACCCCACCATTGAATCATTGCAATGAAATACCCCTAACCGTTCCAGCCCCAATACAGTATCAATCTTTTTTACAAACACATCACTATCTTTTTTTGTGCGCATGTCATACCCACTTGCAAATGCGTGAGCAGTATCAATGCACACTCCGATCTTTTTATTACGCGCAAGTCCGGCTTCGCGTATCAGCCAATCTAACTCCTCTAATGTATTTCCGACAACATTTCCTGCTCCAGCAGAAATTTCTAATAAAAATTTCGTGTCGCCCTTATATCCGTCCATGATTTTTGAAATACCGTCTGAAACCAACTCCAGCGCTTCGCTCCTCTCCATATCTTTAGAACTTCCAAGATGAGTCATAATCGCTGTGGCGCTGATTGCATGACCGCGATCAAGTTCTTCTCGAATCACTCGGATGGAATCATTCCGAATATGGGATTTTGATGATGCCAAATTCAAGTAATACGGTGTATGGATATACCACGCATGCTGGTTATACTCTTTACATTGTGCTAAAAAATTTTTAACAATCTCATCTGTGAGCGCTGGCGCCGCGCCTCCACGCGGAGAGCGAGAAAATATCTGAAACACTTCGCATCCAAAATCAGCCGCGCGTTGAGGTGCGTTCCCTAATCCCCCTGCAATGGAAACATGAGCGCCAAAATACATAAAGCAATACCAATCTACGAATGTTATCCGAATCTACTAATCCACGAATACGACGGCAGTATTTGTAGCATTCGTAGATTCGGATGCAATTAGTAGATTAGGATTGCTTACGTAATAATCTTATCTTTCAAAAACTCAATTGCTTTACGATTGCGTAAAATCATTTTTACATGCTCGCGATGCGCTTTTGAATTAATTTTCTGTTTTGCCTCTTCACCTAAAGATCCATACTGTTCCATCATGCGAGAAATTTCCTGCTCAATTTCAGCATCATCCGCAACAATCTCTTCTTTCAACGCAACCGCGCGGATTAGAAGCCCTGCCTTAAACCGCTGTTCTGCTTGGGGATCTGCATCTTTGATCATTTCATCTTCTGTTTTTTTGATATGAGCCAAATAGTCCTCCCACTTCAGCCCGCGCGATTGAATGGAATCCTGCATCTCATGCACCATGCGATGCGCTTCCGCCTCAATAAGCGATGGTGATATTGGCGAGTATTCAGATTTTTTTACCAACGCAGAAAGCAATTGCTCTTCGCATCGCTGATCTTCGTCATGCTGTTTTTCCGATTCAAGATTTTTGGAAATCATAAAGCGAAACTCACTCACTGTTTTCACATCCCTGCTTATGCGAGAAACAAACTCATCAGTCACTTCAGGCGCAACCAACTCATACACTGACTGCAAAATCAAACGCGCGCGCGCCTGTTTCCCTTGCAATTCTTTCTTAAAATAATCAGCAGGGAATCTCACATCAAACGACTTCTCTTCACCAGCGATCATACCGATAACCTGCTCATCGAATTCCGGCACTACCTGTTTTTTTCCGATCACAAAAGGATGTTTTTTTCCTTGCCCATCCTCAATAGGAACCCCTCCGATCTCAAGAAAAAAATCAACTTCAACTTTATCACCAACCCTTGCTTCGCGTAACACAAGCGCTTCTTGCGTCCGTGATTCTCGAATATGCTGTATCACTGCATCAATTTCTTGATCCTCTACCTTGATATCCTTTTTTTTGACTGACACCTTGTCATACGCCACAGGCGTTACTGTTGGCACCAGCGCAACACTCGCGGAATAAACGAGTGGCTTATCAGCGTCTCCTGCTTGCTTAATATCTATCCGAGGAGGGCCCATGGTTTCTATCCCCTCTTTTTTTATTGCGTCAAAAACGGTTTTTGAAACGATTGACTCAAGCGCATGCTCAACAATCACACTATCACCAAACCGCTTGCGCATAATATCAAAACTTACCAAGCCGGGACGAAATCCCTTGACCGGACTTTTTTCTGAAAGATGACGAGCCGCCTCTTCTAAATACGGACGCACCTCTTGAGGCGAAAGCTCAATGCTTAATTCAACCTCATGACTTTTTTCAAGATTTTTTCGTTCAATCTGCATATAGGTGTAGAGACGCCCCCTTGGGGCGTCTCCTCTATGAGATGCGGCAACGCCGCGTCTCTACAAAAAAATCTCTACAAAAACCGCACAATCAACAATGCAACTATATTCATCACCTTAATCAACGGGTTAATCGCAGGTCCGGCAGTATCTTTATACACATCTCCAACAGTATCCCCTGTTACAGCCGCTTTGTGCGGATCAGATCCCTTGCCACCAAAGTTCCCTGCTTCAATAAATTTCTTTGCATTATCCCATGCGGCTCCGCCTGATGTCATAGAAATTGCCATAAAAATACCTGATGCAATCGAGCCGATTAAAAACCCGCCTAATGCCGCGGCTCCAAGCCCAAACCCTACAGCCAACACCGCAACTATTGGCAAAAGAGCAGGAATAATCATCTCTTTTAACGCCGCTTTTGTCACAATATCAATCGCCCTACTGTAATCTGGCTTTGCGGTGCCCTCAAGCAAACCAGTTATCTCTTTAAACTGGCGACGAACCTCATGCACAACCGCTCCTGCAGATTTTCCAACTGCCCGCATGGCAAATGATGCAAATAAATAAGGAACAGCCGCGCCTAAAAACAACCCAGCCAACACAAACGGATCGCCAAGCGTAAATACCACTGTCTTAGAAAACGACGCAAGCTCTTGGGTGTATCCTGCAAAAAGAACCAGCGCCGCAAGTGCCGCAGATCCGATTGCATACCCCTTAGTAACTGCTTTTGTCGTGTTCCCCACAGCATCCAGCGCGTCAGTAATTTTACGCACATCTTCTGGCGCTTCTGCCATTTCCGCAATACCACCGGCATTATCAGTAATCGGGCCAAATGAATCAATGGAAACTATAATCCCAACAACGGAAAGCATCGCAGTTACTGCAACAGCAATACCAAACACGCCTGCCAATACATAACTTACAAGCATTGCCGTGGCAATAATAATCACTGGCGCAGTTGTACTTTCCAATCCAACCGCAAGCCCTAAAATCACATTCGTTCCATGGCCTGATTTTGATGCCTCGGCAATTGATCGTACAGGCCGATACTTTTTTGCAGTGTAATAATCAGTCACCACAACCATCAGTACGGTAACCGCAAGCCCAATTAAAGAACAGATGTAAAAAGAAACAAACTGATCGCCAAAAAACTGGCGAGTAATCGGATAAAATACAATAGCGGAAATAACAGTCGCAACCCCTAATCCCTTGTACATAGCGCCCATAATGGACTTTGTATACCGCACAAAAAACACGCCAATTAAAGATGCAATAATCGCTCCTGCTCCTAATACCAATGGAAATAACACCGCTTTTTCAGGCGTAAGCGCAAGCGACCCCACCCCAGCCGACAATGAACCCAATAAAATCGTTGCTGTAAGCGTGACTGCGTATGTTTCAAATAAATCCGCAGCCATGCCTGCGCAATCGCCCACATTATCACCCACATTATCCGCAATAACCGCAGGATTGCGCGGATCGTCTTCTGGAATATTTGCTTCAACTTTTCCTACCAAATCAGCCCCGACATCAGCCGCTTTTGTAAAAATACCACCGCCTAACCGCGCAAACACAGAAATCAAACTTGCGCCAAATCCAAGCCCAACTAATGCCCGCACATCGTGCGTAACTAAATAAAATCCTGCAACTGAAAGAAGACCTAACGCAACAACCAACAACCCGGTAACTGATCCTGCTTTAAATCCTAATGACAATGCTTGACCTAATCCCTTTTCCGCCGCGGCCGCTGTTTTTGAATTCGAGCGCACTGCCACATTCATGCCAATATATCCGGTTGCCGCAGACAACACCGCTCCAACAACAAACCCAACCGCAGAAACCCAATCAATAAAAAATCCTATTAAAAGAAACAATGGAACAGCCGCGATCCCAACACTCCGATACTGACGGTTGAGATACGCGCTCGATCCTGTTTGGATTGCCTGAGAAATGGCCACCATCTCCTTGCTTCCTGATGGTTGTTTTTTCAGCCAGAACATTAAATACACTGCATATGCTATGGCAAGCGCAATAGGAATAAAAATAAAATAGAGCATAAAAATAACGTGATTGTAACAATGATACATGCCACACAGCGCACACGCCTGCTGGCATAACCATTGTCAAATCCATCAAATAACTCAAAAAAAATCTTTACTCGCTTTGAGATGAATTATTTTCTTCAGTTGTTGTTTCTTCCGTCCCCTGATCAACATCCACTTCATCATCCTGCAACGCGGGAAGAGCATCATCTTTGTTGTCAGAAGAAACAGCTTCACCATCTTCGCGCGACTCTTCGCCCTCATGTTCAATGTTTTCCGCCTGTTCAACTTCGGTGCCTGATTGCGTAACTTCAATAATGTCAATCTTCCAATCAGTAAGCTTTGCCGCTAATCGAACATTCTGCCCACTTCTGCCAATAGCAAGCGAAAGCTGATCTGATTTCACATATACTCTGGCTATTTTCTCATTCCCCTCAACACACTCAACGCGGTCAACTTTCGCAGGAGAAAGAGCATAGCCAATAAACCGCTCAACATTTTCATCCCATTCAATAATATCAATTTTTTCTCCTGCTAACTCTTGAATAACCGTCTGTACCCGTGATCCCCGCTGGCCAACGCATGAGCCAACAGGATCAATGTTTTCTTCATGAGAAAGAACCGCAATCTTTGACCTCGATCCTGCCTCTCGAGCCACAGCGCGTATTTCAACTGATCCTGCCGCTATTTCAGGAACTTCCAAAGCAAAAAGCGCGCTTACCAACTCAGGCGTGGTGCGCGAAACAATTACTTCAGGCCCTTTTGATGTTTGATTTACCTCTACAATCACCACTTTCACGCGCTGGCCCACGCGATACTGTTCTCCTCGTATTTGCTCGTGAGGAGGCAATGATGCCACTGCCCGTCCAAGATCAACAAATACCCATTTTCCTTCAACTCTCTGAATAAATCCGGCTACAAGCTCTCCTTTTTTGGAGGAAAATTCATCTAAAATAGTTGCTCGCTCTGCCTCGCGGATGCGCTGAATAATCACCTGCTTTGCCGTTTGAGCGGCCATGCGACCAAAATCTGTTTGAACAGGCAATTCCCTGCGCAATTCTTCGCCTATGTGAATATCAGCATTCTCAAGTAATGCGTCTTTTAACTCTACTTGCGTGCGGGGATTAAACTTGCGCATTTCTTCTCCCACTTCCGACTCCGGCAACGCCTCAACAGGCGCTGGAAGCTCACCAGCCCGCCGTTTTTCTTCTAACTCCTTTAGCTCATCCCAATACCCTTCAGGCAAATCCTCTGCCACTTCTTTCACATCAAACGCCTGAATCTCGCCGGTCTCGGGATTAAAATGCACCCTGATATTTTGGGTTTTATCGCCATAATCCTTGCGATACGCCGCCGCTAAAGCCATTTCAACGGTCTCAAGCACTGACTCATACGAAATACCTTTTTCTTCACAAATTTGTTTCATCGCTTTTGCGACTTCTGATTGTGCCATACAAAATAAAATCCGAAGCACGAAGCACGAAATTCGAAACGGAATTTCGAGAATCGACATCAGACATCATGCTTAAAAAAAGAACTGACCTGCCGCGTCTTCCGGAAAGTCAGTCATTCAAATACTTTTTCACACTATCATAAAATACAGTACTGCGCAAGAGTAAAAGAAAAAAGGCCGTCGCACTACCCGATGAGTATATGCGAGCGACCTCTCCGGCGTTGAGCGGGAAGTCGTTCACTTCCCACAAATTCGCGACTCGTTCTTTCTCTTGCTGGAAGAACGCGTCGCGTGGATCGCGTAAAGGACCATGCCAAGCACGACAAAACCGAACAGCCACCCAATGCACTGGTCCGATGTGAGAAAAGAACCGATGGCGTCCATGGCGAATCTCCCATCTTTTAGTCACTTCACCTTATCAAAACTTACGCCCTCTATTCCAACGTGTCAAACAAAAAACTATCCCAGCAAACACTGGGATAATTTTTTTTCAATCTTACGGACTTGGCGGTGGTGGCGGAGGGGGAGGAGGAGGCGGTGGTGGTGGAAGAGGCGGCTCTTTAGAAATCGCCTTCTTTTCTTTTATCACAATCTCTTCACGCACTTCTTCTCGCTTCTGTTCCTTGGAATCGCTCGATGGCGAGGATTCTGTTTCCCCAAAAATACGATCAATACTCTTATTGATCAATTCTTTCTTTTGGCGAAGATACCAAACAACAAATACAATCACCAAGAAAGCCAGTATCACCACGCCGGAAATGAGCGGCCAATTCATTGGCTTAACACTCACCTCTTGCGGCTCTGCTGACGTTTTAACCTCTGTGTCGGCATCAATGTCAACCGGGGATTTCTCAACTTCGCCTTTCACTTCTCCGGACTGCTCTGACTGTGATTGAGGGCGATCCGCTCCGGTATCAATCTGCTTCTCATCTTCCGGCTGTTGCTCGCTTTCAGTAGGAGGAACCGCATCTTCAGGTTCTTGTTCAGTTTCTTGAGACGCCTGTGTTTGAACGCCGACTGACACAGTACGGCTTCGCGAGGATAAGCTCTTTTTTCCCGAAGCGTCATGAGCCACAATCACAACAGCATGATCTCCTGCCACAAGCGCCTTGCTTGCGTACGCAAACCATGCCGTACCTGATGTATGGTCTTTCACTGCAACTTCACCGTCTTTCACCCCATCAATCAAAACCTCAACAACTGAACCGTTTTTTGCCACACCAGATACCACAATCGTATCACCAGCAGATGTAACCGACATCACAGTTGGCATTGGAAGGGGATACTCCACAACCAATGTTACCATGTTTGAGGTCTTTGAGCTGATACGGCCAGTAGCATCTGTTGATGTTGCAAACACCGTATGGGTGCCAGGCGCAACCTTGGGGTTGAAAGCAAAATTCGCTGTTCCTGATGAATGATTTCTCACTTTCAGATGATCAGCAAGCATGCCGTCAACATGAAGGTTCACTGTCAAGTCATTTTTCGCAAGCCCTGCAACGATCGCTCGCGCCGGATGATCAAAACGCATTACGCCTCCTTCAGGCGCAATAAGTGTTGGGGCAGAAATATCCCAAATCCTAAAAGTAATCACAGAAGATGACATACTCCGTTCGGATGTGGCAATCTTCTCTGCCTGAATGACAACCGTATGAATACCCGGCTTAAGCGACAAGAATGGATAATAGCTAAAGTGAGCTGTGCCAGAAGGATCGTTCGTCACCTGCGCCAACCCATTCAACGTGTCATCAATAAACACCGCTACCCGTGTATCATTTTTGGTTACACCAGCAATCAACGGACGTCCGGTAGAAAACGATTGGCTTTCATACACCGAAAGAAGCGTTGGACTTGGGACTGCGGTATCACTGGCGCGCGCCGAAATTGCCATAAGGGCGCCTGATAGACATATAACAGTCGCCATGGCGAAAAAATAACGTATGGTGAGTTTCTTCATACCATGTGCATAGAAAATTAATAGCGTATGACCTGTCGACCTTTCAGAGGATTGCGTACATCCCCTGTCTGCAGATCATGTGTCAAAGAACATCTCTCAAACTTCACAGCGCAAAACGCTATGACATACGTTACTCAGCATGGGGGCCGAATAACACTCTACTGTACAACCCATATCAATCAATCACAAGTGGATAATAGTGTGGAAAAAATGTGCATCACGCTCTCTCTCGACAAAAACCCTTAATATGACGAATACGATACGTGCCGTGCGATGTCGCAAGCACAGAGATAACATCAATCCGAAACCGCGGAGCCGAAAACCGATACTGTGTACAAAAAAAATACCCCGCTGATGTTAACTTTTTAAACCGCCATGCGTCCACGCGATCTTCCGGCGCAATGCCATCTCCCTGACGCGCCTTAACCTCAACAATAACAAGCGTCCCTCTATCCGCGGAAACGATACGACGTGCCAATGATCGAGATTTCGCAAAATAAAAAACCCCTTTCCATACAGGGTCTGGTTCATACGCTAAAATATCTACTTCTCCTTGTGGATACCTGATATTGCGATCAAGAATACTGTAATGATGTTTTTTTAAATATACCACTGCGACGTGTTCGCATTGAGCGCCAAACTCATGCATACACTTACTGCTTATACATGAGTTCCCGTTCTTTTTTAGGAACGACAACTACTTTAATATAGATAATCCATACCGCCCAAAGTCCCATTCCCAATAAAAACAAAATAAACCATATCCGCTGGCTCAAAATCGGCGTTCTCTGTTGCCTTAAAAACACCTCAAAAAAAACAATAATCAGCCATGTCCACAGCCATCGCCCCACATGGCGCACAACGCGCTTTTTCGGCCCCCGAATTCGAGGAGCAATCGCACTTCTTAATAATATCAAGAGCGCAATGCCCATCCCAGCCGCGCTTAATAACAGCGTTAACCACAAAGATGATAATTCACGTGGCGCCACTTCAATAAGCCAAAACCACACAATAGAAGCGGATGGTACTGTCATAGAAAAAATCCATTGATTTACTTCTGATACACTTGAGCATCATGGTACGTTCCTGCCTCAAAGCTGTCAATCTTGACGAGGCCAAGCTTTGTTGCGATTTCATCAATCATGCGCATGTCAACCCGATCGTCAGGCAAAGGCCCGAACGGCGTGCTTGTTCTTTTCCAATCCACCACCAACACCTTACCCCCCTGCTTTGTAAGCCGGATTGCTTCTTGCACCATCAACTCTTTGTGTTGAGATAAAAACAGCACATTCACAAGACAGGTTATATCAATGGAATCGGGAGGGATATTTGTTGCGCCAACAATTTCCAAATCAGTCCAGACCGTATGGATATTCGATAATCCCAAAGAAAACGCATCTCGTTCCAATTGTTGCAAAATAGGACGCTGTACATCAGCGGCAAACACAACACCAGTCGGGCCAACCAACTGCGCCGCGACTTTTGCAATATATCCGTTTCCGCAACCCAAATCAGCAATACGCATTCCTTGCGCAATGCCGGATGTGATCAAAATATCTTTGGGTTTTAAAAATTGTTCAGATACAACTATTGTAGGCATATTTTTTTGATCATTCGTGGTAGAGACGCTCCGGTGGAGCGTCTCCTCTATAGCATTAGAATATCACTTTTCCTACAAACTCAAAAGAGCGCGGATCGGCGCGTATGATTTTCGATGCAGTGGACACGCGCCGTATGTATTCAAAGCCGTCTGATGTTCTCGAGTTCCATATCCAACATGCGTATCAAATCCATATTCAGGATACTGCTCATGACATTCTCTCATCACCCGATCGCGCGACACTTTTGCAATAATAGACGCCGCGGCAATGCTTAAACACTTTGCATCGCCATCAATGATTGATTGTTGAGGAATATCAAAAGAGACCGTTAATCGTCCGTCCAAAATAACGTAATCATACGGTTGCGTAAGTTGCTGTAATGCTCGCTCCGCGGCAAGCTGGTTTGCGCGCGCTAAACCCAGTGTGTCAATTTCATCGTGTGATGAGCATCCCACTCCCCATGCCAGCGCATTTGCAACAATCGCATTGTACGCATTATCACGCTGATGTGCTGTCATTACTTTTGAATCCTTCACAATCCCACTCAACACCTCGGCACCAGCATCATCCAAAATAACCGCGCCGGCATACAACGGCCCGGCCCACGCCCCCCTCCCTGCCTCATCAATCCCGACAATAGCAGTATATCCCTCTTCCCTTAACCTATATTCCAAATCACGCGTCGGCATAAACATATGTACCTCTCATAATCTTGGTTTCTCATCAAAAATTAGTACAAGCACAAACACTGGTTATCCCCTCCTCTCGGAGGAGGGGTGGTCAAAATCTTCGCATCTCTCATCTTTTAATATGCGGTGAAAAATCAAGTTGATAATCGGGAATGCCAAGCGCAACACCATGCTTGATCACATCGTCATACTGTTCTGGCTTGGATCGGTCAACTTTGAATATCTTATTGCGGAAAATAATGTAATGAATTGCATCATTCTTAAAATCAGCATACCACGGGTGTTTGGAGTCCAACGCCTTGCTTAACTCCTCGGCAATTTCATCTACTTGACCCTCGGCAACTTCAACAGCATGGAGTGTCCACCGTTGAACCCAAGGTGTTTTATGCTTTTCAATAACATCTTCCACTGTCGTTCTGATAATCTTTATCTTCCCCAAGACATCTTTATCTCCTAAACTTTCCTCAATAATAACGCCATTATAATCGACCATACATGTTTAAAATTATTTCCCCTCCCGAATAAACTGTATCGCGCGGACAGCGAGGAGGCATATACTGCCAGCCGTACACTTATTGTTTCACACTCTCCAACAACTCAAGCGTTGCTTTAACCGAAGAGTTGTTGCTCTCATTCATCATCACCCTACCCTTAAACTGTTCCTGCAACGGCGTTAAAAACTCATCTGCCCACGATGGTGATAAAGCAACTACTCCCTCAAAACCAATTTCTATCGCTTCATCATCACTCGTCTCTCTCAAAACTGGCTGAATCGCCAAATACGCCTCTCTCCCTAACTGACGAGAGGTCAAAAGTGTCCCAAATTTTTTTAGCTCTAATTTCATACCTGTGTATCCATATAAAATTTCAAAAACGCCAAGCATCCCCGAAACTCAAAACTTGAAGAAGCGATTTTTATATCAGCCTGCGCTGTCTTAATCTGAACCACTGCATCCCCACTATAAAAAAATAGTTCCATATGCTCCGCCTGCACAACTTTTTTCACAAACTTCAAACCATTTCCTCTATTCTCTGGACTCCTGCCAGTGATCACTTCGGTAAATGCAACCCGCAAGGCGTCTTCGTGGCTGGCAAGATCAGGCCGAATTCGCTTTAATGTTTTCAAAATCCCCTGCCCCTTATCAGCAAGCACTACATATCCCCGAACTAAATCGTGTGCAAAAAAAATACCAACATCCTCTGGCCAATTACCTAAATTATGATCAAAGGAATTATTGCCTATCTCGCCGACAACAGCCAAAATCAATGGATAAATCTTTTCTAATTCTTTGCGTGAAGCTAATTCCTGTTGGAACCTCGCTGAGCGCATCTGAAAAATACCGCTATTCTCACAATATTGATCCTGCGGTATGTTCTGAAGGGACAATTCGCCCATTACCCATTTTTTTGCTTCTGCAAATATATCCCGCATATACGCATCCACTTGCTGTTTAGGATAAAACCTATGACCACGGGGACCTTTTTTGATTGCAGGAAAGTATCCCTTTCTATCCCACCGCCGCAGGGTGTCAACAGATACCCCCAACCGCAGGGATACCTCCCGTATTGTTAAGTAATCTTGCATAGTTTAAGTATATCAAATTATGCAATACTATGCAACACCTGCCCAAAACTATACAAATAGAGAGCATCGCATTACTTTCCCTCCCGAATAAACTGTATCGCGCGGACGGCGGCAAGGCATCCTTGGCCTGCCGAGGCGACCAGTTGTTTGGTGAATATGTTCGTGAGATCTCCCGCGGCATACAGACCAGGGGTTTTTGTTTCCGCTTTTTCGGTTACGATAATTTCTCCCCATTTGTTTGTCTCCACCAAATCCCCCAACCATTCGGTGTCCGCCTGCCAACCGATTTCTATAAACACTCCGTCTAATGCGATTTCTTTTTGCTCTCCGGTTGTTCTGTTTTTATATACCAGCCCTTTCACCTTTGTATCGCCTTTAATTTCCAGCGTTTCCGCGTTATATATTTTTTCCACCTTATCGCTCGCCATAACGGTTTTAATCAATGCCGGTTCTCCTTGATATTCTTTGTCCCACACAATGCCGTACACCTTGGTTGCAACGCGGGATAAAAACTCCACCGCCTCTAACGCGGAATTCCCTCCGCCAACAACCGCCGCGACTTTGTTTTTATAAAACGGAGCATCGCAGGTCGCGCAATACGCAACTCCATGGCCTTCAAATCTTTCTTCGCCCGGCACATTTAAATGTTTATGCTTCATGCCGGATGCCAAAATAACAACTTTTGCAGTATATTCCCCTGCATCCGTTGTTATCTTAAACCCCGATACACCCCCCACCCCCGCTCCAAGAGGGGAATCACCGTCGTCACCCCTCCTTACTTGCCCCGACCCTGTGTCTGGGGAGGAGGGATTAAGAGAGGAGGCGACGCCGTCGTCGTCTCCCTCTCCTAACATAGGAGAGGGCTGGGGTGAGGTATTATTTGATATTTGAAATTTGATATTTGAAACTTGTTTAACCCACTCATACCTAAACTCCGTTCCTGTTTTTTCCGCATGCTTTTGAAATTTCTGCATCAACTCCATCCCGCCGACTGATTCAAACCCGGGATAATTTTCAATCACCTCGGTTGTCGCCGCCTGGCCACCAATATCCTTGGTAAAAATCACGGTTTTCAAATCATACCGCGTCGTATAAATCGCAGCCGCCATACCGGCTCCACCGGCACCAATAATAACAACATCAAAATCGTAGTTCATAGCATCAAAGAATAATTCCATCTTCCCGTATTATACACCCCACCCTATTCGTGCGTCCAAGATCATAAAACTTTATATTTCTCCATCGCGAAAATCGCTTTCCTTAAGACCGGATTGCAATACAATAGCCCTAAATGTTCCATATGGGATTTCTTTTTTGCTCATTTTTACAATAACTGTCCGTGTTGGGACTCCAACTCTGCGAAATTTTGCATGAGAACCCTTCTGTGAAACAAAAAAGAAGCCCATTTGGGCGAGTGTAGATAAAACCAATTTCAATAAGATTGGCCTAGGCATACTCAAATACACTTGGCACAATATCAGCTCGCTCTACCTTTTGTATTTTAGAGGGCGGAACATCTTCAAAATACAGCTCTAATGCCTCGTGAAGCGCTTCTAATGCCTCTTTCCTGTTATCACCAAAACTCGATACCCCAGTGTTAAGGTTCAGCGAAACATAACATTCCCCCTCTTTCCACACAATATTTTTAAGATTAACCTTATTCATAAAAGTATTGTTATTGTAAGGACTAACACATCAATAGTCAACGTTACATTCTTACCCCATTATCACATTCATTTTTTCTTTTAACGCCACCTCCGACTGCATGCCACGAAGCTGATCCACTATCTCGCCGTTTTTAAAAAATAACAACGTGGGAATACTTAAAATACCGTATTTTTCAGCAATATCCACATTTTCATCAATATTCACTTTCCCAATCACAATATCTTTGCCCTCATATTCTTGAGCCAATTTTTCAACAATCGGGCCTAATTGCTGGCAAGGCCCGCACCATGGAGCATAAAAATCAACAAACACGGGATGAGGTGATTTTAAAACCTGATCATCAAAATTTTGATCAGTAAAATGAATAAGAGCCATAGGGGAAGAGAGTTAAAAAAGCACACGCGCGTTTGTAACGCATTGTATAGTATACTGCGAATTTTTTTGACCGTCCAATTTAAATAGAAGTACGCTTGTAAAAAGAAAAAGAGCTCACATTCACCCGTGCAGTGAATGTGAGCATGACTCCTAGTCACCCTTATTAGTGTCGAGGAATCTCTTCACGTCATCAGGATCATATAGGTTTCCTGCAAAAAATCTCTCGTCGAGATACCCCTGATGGTCAGATGATATCCCGATAACGCGCTTTCGTTCGAATAAGATGCCTTTCTCCCGACACCAAGCGAGCCAGTCCTCGCCTGTTATGGGAAACATGTTGTGATCAAGAAAAATCACGTCAGCTTCCCGAGCAAGCTTGATCATCCGCTCAACGGGGATCTTCTCTTCCCCCCCATATACCGTGCCATTATCTCCTTCCTGGCTCCCGTTCATAGTACACAACCGGCTCCTGAACGGCTTAAAGCTAATGTTTGGGGCAAGACCCCAAACATCAAGCCCAGCGCCAGTGAGAATTGGGATGACACGCTCCAGCAAGTTCCAATTGTCATCAACAAAAAGGATCTTCATCGATCTTTGCCCCTTCTCGTCAGTTAGCACCCTGTTAAAACCAACGATAGCTTTAACAACGTAGTATACGCCAAAAACGGCGTATTGTCAACAATGTCCGTCTGTAGTTGAATTATATTTAAAGTAAGTGGCTGTAATTTGACTAAAATAAAAGCATATTATATACTTATATTGTCGTCGGAAAAATACGACGAAATTATAGAACCAGACAGAGGGGGTGGCTCTAATGCGATACTGTGTCAAGTGATGGGGACGCGACACCGTCGCGTCTCTACACACCGTCGTAAATTCGTGTATTATCCGTAATTATTTGTGAGTTATTTGTGTGCCTATGAAAATAGAAAAGGTGCTCCAAGAATTAGGACTTACAAAAAACAAAGGGGTTGTATACCTTGCCGCCTTAAATACAGGCAAAGGGTCTGCGCTTGACATAGCAAAAAGAGCAGGATTACCCCGCACAACAACGCATGAAATTCTTCAACACCTTATTGACCTTGGGTTGATTAGTTATGTATTAAAAGGTAGAAAACGAATATATAACGTAGAGCCACCAACAAAATTAAAAACACTCCTCCACGAAAAAGAGCGGATATTAGAATCCGCGCTCCCGGAATTAGCCTCTTTATTGAATACTACCGGAATAAAACCCAAAGTGCGGTTTTACGAGGGAGTTGCTGGCGTAAAAACGGTCTTTGAGGACACTCTCACTGTAAGCACCAAACTTCTGCGCGGTATTTTATCTATGGAAGATCTCTATAAAATACCCGGAAAGGACTTTATGGGCGATTACGTAAAACGTCGCGTTGACACAGGGATTAAACTAAAAGTCATCCGGTCAGAACAAAAAGAAATAGAAACAACATGGTCGCTTAGCACGCAAGAAAATAGGGAACTCCACTATGCACCACAAGATATGATTTTCCCCATGACAATTTATATTTACGACAAAAAAGTTGGGATTATCGCTACGCAAAAAGAAAATTTTGGTATGATTATAGAATCCGAGGATTTTTACACTACCCTCAAAAATTTATTTGAAATTATGTGGCAAGTAACCCGCGTCGGAGGCAAGATTGATTAGCCCCATCTCGCCATTAAAATCGTTTCACGCGAAATTATTTTTAAAACCGCTATTAAATAAAAAAATCCCCCTCAATTCGCCCAGAGGGGGAGGTAACTACAGAGAACAGTAAGTGCGCTACAAGCGCATTCGCCGTTGAATTTTCCATATCAGGTAAATAACAACCCCAGTGGACGGGACCGCCCTAATAAGGTAGATTGTGGCGAAAACGTCTTGTCTTACCACTGCCGGGTAAATTGCGCTTAGCCCGGCAACAAGCATTGCTATCCAAAAAAGCAACGGCTCTGTGATTGTATGTGCCTTTCTCAACTTATTCACAGTAGCCGCATACGCTAACAAGGCAATGGCTTGAATCGCGATGTAGGAAATAAGGTGGCTTTCTGTCACCACCCAGAAAACAAACACCCCCACGCCACCCAATAAGCAAAGAATTTGAACAAGATCGAACGCCGCCCTCAAGGACATTCCGCGGTGAATGTTCATCCAAACCACTCCGGTAAGGATTATAAAAACATTCACAGCGCCGGCAATAATGCCGACGTTCGCGGTCAGTGATTTACTCGGGCTGTGTGCGTATGTCCACACAGATAGACCCATCATTACCATCATCAGTATCCATGTGGCAATGACGGGCTTTGCTTTACCGCCCAGAGCACAATGGACGTAGTAGACCGCCCCACCCAAAGAAACAACAGCACAAATCACCACACAGCGTAGATACCACGACATCAACAATCCTCCTCGTTGTACTACTTTTCATCGAATCCCCGGCCCGTTGTCAACGTGCCTTTTACCACAACTCTTCTTAAAAGTCAATATTTTTTAATGTATATAAAAATAAAAAACTGCTTCGCGGGAAAAATCAAAACAAAAAAACAGTACTGGGAAGGATAATTTTGCCGTAAAAATCGAGTTGTTCTCTATTTTGATCCTTAAAATGCCCAAGCTTAAATAGCTATTATCCTCTGATTTATAGCCCAAAATCCTCTCAGCGTCTCCTTTTTTAAAAATCTCTTCGCCTTCAATTTTTTGCGCAACAGCATGGGCGGTATAAAGAAAGGTAAACTCCTTGTCGCCAAAATCTAACTTTTTCGAAAAAGGGGCTTTGAAAGGCGTTTTCACCTCTTTCAAGATTTTCGATTTTAAGCTTACTTTTGAGCGAAATTCAACTACGTTCATAGGATGATATTATACCAAGAGACGTTTAGCTGTCATTGCGAGAAGTCCACAGACGACGACACAATCTCTTGATATCCCTCGGGGGATCTTTCGGCAAGCTTGGGACACAGTTCACCCCGCTCGGAATGACAGTATTATCGACTCTATCGCTTATCCTCTGTCTCATTTGACATAAAAGGTAACGAAAAATCTCACATGAAACATTTTACAAAAAATCCTTATACTTTTCTAAAAAAAGTGGGGCTTGGGAGTGGAGAGGAGTTGGAAGATTTTCCAAAGAAAACCAATCAAGCGCGTCAATCATGAGTGGTTCGCAGTTTTTCACCGCATTCCTATCAACTAAAATCTTATAATCAAACCCTATCCAATGGGATTTTCCGCGCTCATCTTGACGATGAACGTCTCTAAACCCCATAAATTCAAATTCTAATGGCAAAACGCCGTATTCCTCCATTAATTCTCGAGCCAATGCATCCTCTAATCGCTCCCCGAACTCAACACCCCCACCACCCGGCTCCCAACACCCATGTTCATCTCGGCAGTGTGCGCTTCTCTTACTAAACAAATAGTGGCCATTGCCGTCATGACAAATAAATGTAGCTGTAATCCCGGGATAATCTCTGCCCTTTTCCATAATTGAAAACACACTATTTAATAAAATAGGCCGAAGTTATTTTTGCCTTACCCATTCCTCACGGAGACGTAGCGACGCTACTCTCTACACATAAAAACACCTTTAAAATTATTTCACATGAAACGCTTTTTTAAAATGGTGGACCCGAGGGGGATCGAACCCCTCACCTCGTGCATGCCATGCACGCGCTCTAACCAGATGAGCTACGGGCCCACGGAAAATAAATCACACCTATATTGCCAAATAAAAGACAAACAAATAACGAACAAAACACAAACTAAAACCAAAAATATTCAGTACAAAATGCCCCTGGCAGGACTCGAACCTGCATTAAAGGCTTAGGACGCCTCTGTTCTATCCAATTGAACTACAGGAGCAGAAATCCTTGCACAAGGGGGGACGAGTAAGCACTCGTTACATGCGTATAAGGCCACGCGCAATCGTCTCAAGAATCTGCCATTTTTGGTCTACAATGCCAACGACGGCGAGCACAACCGACACAACAACAGACCACAGTAGGCACCTAAAAAATTCCTTTTTGTATGGTATATGATTATCTAACATAAAACAGTAACAGTATAGTAAAAAAACAAAAAAAGGGCAATGGATTTCAAAAGCTCATTGACGCGCAGGCCTTCTATTGCCTACAATACAGTGTTACCCTCAAGGGACATAATCCTCATTATTAAAAACATGCACACTATGGCATTATTTCGACACGATCATTCACAACAAGAAGAAGATACGATAGAAACCGTCATCGGCCCTTCGGTTAAAGTTGAAGGGGATTTTATGAGCCGAGGTAATATTATTGTTGAAGGCCATGTTAACGGAAGCGTTAAAACGACAAGAAATTTAAGGATTGGAGAAAATGCGGTTATTCAAGCCAACGTTGAGGCGGAAAATGCCATTATCGCAGGTACTGTTGAAGGAAATATCGCCATTGTAAATAATTTAGAGGTCCTTTCAAGCGCGCGCGTATCAGGCGACGTTACCACTGGTCGGCTTACTATTCAAGACGGAGCGTATTTTTCTGGAAATTGCAAGATGAAAACAGATGAAAATAAAAAAATAAACGAGGAAACGCAAAAAGACGAAAACGACCAATAATAGCGGATTTTTATCACCCTTAACGGGGCGTATATGTATTTTTACCTCCTGGACACCTTTTTGCAAAATAAAAAATATGAAAGGGAAATAACGCGTATTGAAACGCGTATTACTGATTTGGGCATTGGTGGTCAGGTTGCTCGGCTCAATATCTTAAAAGACATCAATGAACTTGTGCATGATGCCGTAAAGCGGGGAGTGAGCACCATCGTGGCTATTGGAGACGATTATACAATTGGCAAAATCATTGACGTTGTTGCTCGCTATGAGGTCGTTTTGGGTATTATTCCAATGGGAGACCGATGTACCATCGCCCGAATACTTGGCATTCCTCAAGGAGAGGCGGCGTGTGAAGGATTATCACGAAGAATTACCGAACACATTGACTTAGGCGTTGCCAATGGATTTTACTTTATAGGAGGGATTGAAACATCAAATACTGACGTTGTTCTTGAGTCGGAAAACGGATATCGCATTGTGCCTCTTCCCACGGCCCAGCGGGTGGCCATTACAAACATCGCTCTTTGGGACGAAGCTTCTCAAAAATCACAAAAACCTCACCCGCAAGATGGCATTGTTGAAATTACTGTCCTTGGCAAACGGAAAAAACAAAAATTTTCTCTTGCAAAACGACAAAACAGCATGATTATAGAGCCAAAAGAATACGAGGATGTCAGTATAATTCCTATATCGCATATGAAATTAGAATCAGCCCCAGGATCGTCTGTTACAGTAATTATAGACGGCAAGCGCGTCATAAAACCCCCAATTGAAATAAGCGTTGCTCCTGGAAAATTAAAAGTTATCGTGGGAAAAGAACGCTCTCTTTAAAAAAACCATAGTATGGAAGAACGTATATCTATTAAATCATTACAAGACCTTGACGAATTTGCAAAAAAATTTTATAAAACGCTGTCTCTTGGAGATATTATTCTTTTTTCAGGTCCAATCGGAGCAGGAAAGACAACTTTTGCCCAAAAAATAGGCGCATATTTTGGAACGATCTCTCCAATCACAAGTCCTACTTTTGTATATATCCACACCCATCCACTGCTAAAAATGAATAAAAAAGGCGCATTATTAGCGCATATTGACTTATATCGAGTCACCAACGAACATCTTTTCCACAGTATCGGAGTGAGTGAATATATAGGCAATCCCCATGTTATTAACATTATTGAATGGGGCGAATCCTTTGCTCATTTTTTTCCTTATATAAGCAAAAAAGTAGAATTTATCCCTGTTTCTGAAACCGAGCGTACACTTGTTATCCACACCTATCCCACGCCCAGCCCCTAATCCATGGCCGCAACAGCAGAGGAAACTGTTGCTTGTTCTTTAGCCACAATAACTGCGTCTTGAACAATTACACCGTCTTTATCTATCGAAATAATACTTGAACGTGGTATCATGAGAGCCCCGCGCACAAGAGCTTTTGCAAGATTAGATGGCCGAACTTCTATTTTTGCTATTTCCAGCGTATCCGCGTCAATCACAACATGGAGCACCTTGCCTATATGGGTACCCATTTTTGTTATAACACGAAGCCCTATAATATCCTGCTCTGATAACAATCCCATATATTACGACCGGATTGGCATAATAATATAAATATAATCGTCTTTCCCGTTTGGTCGAAGCACACCTGGCGACGTTGGCTCGTTCAACGCAAGAGTTACCTCGTCTTGATCAATAGTATTTAACCCATCTGAAAGGTACCTGTAATCAAACACAATCGCGCCTGCGACGCCATTACCCGAAACAGATAGCGTTGATGCGTTTTCGCCGGTTTGCGTGTTTTGAGATGATATTTCCAAAAGATTTTCCTCCGGATGCAAGCGCACATTAATCCCATTTACGCCCATTTGAGTAAATAAGCCCGCGGCCTTTACGGCCCGCAGAAAACCCTCTTTTTGCACAACAAACGATGACTGAAATGTTTTTGGTATAATATGCTCGTAATCAGGATATTTCCCTTCTATCAAACGCGTAACAATGCGGATGTCAGTTGAAAGAAACAGGAGTTGTCCTTCATGCGTCGCTATAAGCACCCGCCCGTCAAGCGCCTCCTCAACAGTGCGTAAAACTTCGCGGATTGCCTTGAGTGGCACAATAACTTGGCCGGAAAGGCCTGCTCCTTCTTTTTTAACAACACCGACCTTTTTTTCGGCAAGCCGATAACTGTCTGTTGCCGCAATAGTAAGAATTGAATCAGAAAAACGAAATAACGCGCCATTTAATTCCGGCCTGCTCATGTCTTGAGACACAGCAACAATGGCTTGGGAAAGAGCTTTTTTAAATGCGCTTGCCTCTACTAAAACACCATCTCCCTCATTGAGCGTCGGAATAATGGGAAAATCCGTTGCTTCTATTCCATTAATTTTTGTTTTACTGCCTCCGCTTTTGATATGAAGGTTCTGCCCCTTTACCTCAAGCTCAACATTTTCATCAGGCAGGAGGCCAACAACATTATTCATTATTTTAGAAGAAACCGTAAACGCTCCTTCTTGCTCTATTTTTCCGCGAATGGTCGCGGTTATGCCTATTTCAAGGTCTGTTGCGGAAAACGTTATCATCCCTTTTTCCGCTTTTAATAAAATATTTTGCAACACAGGCAGAGTCCCTCCTTGCCCTGCGATGTGGCTGACAGCGACGATCCCCCTTTGAAGATTTGGCTGTGTGCAGATGATTTTCATATACTGTTAGTTGTTAACTATATATAATATATAAAAAGAAGTAGTAGTATTAGAGAGGTGGGGAGTGGGGATAGGTGTTTTTTTCTTTTTATTAACTCTCTTTTTTAAGAGGGATGGCTGTGTTTTTTGACAGTTGTTTTTTGTGAGCAAAGTGGATAGTTCATCTTAACGAAGAGGGTGTCCGTTGTAAAGCGAATGAGTTGGGGATAGCTTTGGGGTTTTTTGAAAAGATTTTAACACATTGTCAACCTGTTTTTAATAAAGACGAGGGGGTTTTCCACAAAAAAACCGCAGATCCGCGGTTTGTGCGCAAGGGTAATATGTATGTATTTTTTTTATGAACGGGATATATGGAAAGATAAAAAGTGCTCAATGCGTTCTTTGAATTTGGTTTTTATTGGGATTTTGAGATGTTCGTAAAATTTCACCCATACATTGTGGGTGCACGTAGCCCAAAAAGCACCAAAAATGAAGAGTCCGGCCACAGCCAAAAGGCCAGTAGCTCCTAAAATAATAAAGCCGGGCGTTGAGATATCCAGCAAATACAAAACAATTCCTATGCTTGCCAAGGGGAATAAAATAATAATGAGAGCCGCCATATACGCCAAAGAGATCACAATTGTTGCACACAAAAGAACGGCAATAAATTCAAGCGATTGTTTCCAGTGAAGGGAGAAAATTTTAAAAGAGTAAAAGAACGCGCCAATGGTGTGTTTTTTTTCTTTAAACAGGGCTATAACTGAAAATTTTCTCAATACATGGGAGATGAGCCCGAGTGGGAGCAGTACAATGGAGAAGATAATAGCAGACGATTGGGGAGAAAGAATACCTGCGAGCTTGAAAATTCCAATCAAGGAAAAAGCGATCGTGCTTACGCACAAAAGCATGATGCCGAGGTGCACAAGGTGAAGGATAATCACTCGCCCGCTCTGTTGAATGCCGGCAGTTATGTGTTTTTTTACATGCGCGTGGCCAGAAGATAGATTCAGCGCCCAATGGATAAGCCCTGCTTGAGCCACAAACGCGCTATACGCGAGAATACTCGCGCAGAGAAAGATTATAGCCGCAGTAATAAATTCCGAAGGAGAAGAAATTATAATCAATGCACTGCGAGCAATGGTCGGGATAAGCGGCGATTGGAATATCGCAGGCACATAATCAGGTCCGGAAAGTGGGGGCGAGTATGATGCAATCGTGTTGATAAGAATATCCAGCTCTGCGCCATTGCCTAAAAGCGCGGCAAAAAATCCTAATAGCCAAATGTATTTATTGTGCAATGCTTGTTTGATTGCAGATTCAATAAGCGATCGGTAGTGCATAGGGCGATATTATTTTTTGTAAGTATACCATAATCTATCTGTTATACATATTTCTTTTGCTTTTAAGTTTTTCGGGGTATATAATAAGAGCGATTTCTGATTATTCATCAACACACATCTATGGCACTTGAATCAAAGGAAGGTGGCTCTCATCAGGAGTGGAAGGATGAGATTGGAAGCCGAGTGGAGTCCGTCGCTCGGTTTTTACAAAAATATTTTGAAATGTCCTTTAAAGACAGGCCTACGTATGACGCGATGACTGATCTTCACCTTTCCGCCGGTGGCCCCGAGGTTATTGAGAAGTTACGACAAGGGACGGGAACAATTTTTGAACTCAAAACATTATATAAAAATGGTACGCCCATTCAAATATATGTGGTATTTAGCAGTGAAGGCAGGGGGAACAATCTTGATGTGTATTTTTACAATAAAGCGCTTGCTGATTATCTGCATTCAATAGAGGGGACTGATAGTGAAGAGGAATAAAGAGGTGGAGCGTGTTTTAATGCGGTTGTACAGCGATGTACGATCGTTTTATTATCAAGCGAGTGAGCGAAGAGCAAAATCATTTGCTCTTTCGAGCGAGTGCAGATAACAAAGGGTTAATACCCTTTATGTTATCTCGTCGCACATATCCCACATAAATTGAAACCATGTGCGTACGTCATCAGCGATTTGCTGGTTGATAATCATAGAGAACGAGATATTTTCATCAAAGTCACCGGTTTTAAGGCCAGTAAAGACCCCCATGTGGTCTCCGAAAGCTATGAGGGTTGATTTTGTCGGGTACTTTTCTGGGAGAAACCGGTAATCTGAATTGAGGTAGCCAGCAAAAGAGGTTCCACGCACGCTTGGATCATAGAGAACATGAAACACGATGCCTTTCTTTTGTATCTCGCGCTCAAAGTTTAGCATTGGGCCCTTAAGTTTTGGACTACTCCATGCGCTTTTTGCGCCGATGCCGTAGATATCTTTGCCTACGCGGAGAATGTCATTGATATAATTTTTCCAGCCCTCAATGCCTTTGTATATAAAGACCTCATTTTTATGCGGTGTGCCGGAATAGAGTTTTTCGAGGTCCGGCAGGATTTTTTCTATTGCTTCTTTTTTTTCTTCCACAACCTCCAGTAATTTTTTCGGAGGCACGGCTTGGTAGCGTCTCTCGTTTCGCCCAATAATTTCAAAAACAAGGCCTTTTTCTGTAAGACGGCTAAGCGAATCGTACACATTTCTGCGATTGACGCCGGAGTTTGTTGCGATTGCGCCGACAGATGACTCGCCATGCTCCAAAAGCGTCTCATAAATACGCGCTTCATTCTGTGCAAGCCCTGCTTCGCGGATAATTTCGGTAAACATATTGTGGTGATAAGTATTGCCTCGTGGCGATATTTACCACTCAAAGTATATGATATATCATTGGGCTTGTCAACATAAGTGTTTGGGTCATAAAAGGAGTGGAAACGATGTTGAAGTACATTGCTATGGCTATGGCGTTGGTGGCTTTCGTGACGGTTAATGCGGAGACCGTCGTGAAACCGTACGGGTTTGGGAGTGTGTCTGTGCCGATGGACGGCGGCGGCGAATACGCGCTCCGATGGGCGCGGGTTGGCGCGAATGTCAATCCTCGCCCGTGGATGCGGATCCATACCGAGTACGACATTGCAACGTCGAAGCTATCTTATGGATACGCAGAGGTTGCTACGGATGTCGTTGGCGTGCGCGGGACGATTGCCGCTGGGCAGATGCTTAGCCCTGTTGGGTACTTGTACCCGGGGCCGGCGATACTTGAGCTGACGTGCTGGCCGGATACACTGTCGGCTTACGCATTGCGTAACACCGGCATTGTGGTGTCTGCGAGTGGGGAAGAGTGGATCGTGCGCGTCTCCTGGTATGCAGAGCATCGACTGTCAGCGACAGCGACCTATAAGAAGGCATCGCTGTTCTGGCAGAAGGGTGCCGGTGGCGGAGCGATCATGCAACCCATTCTGATTCATCGCTATTTTCAGCCAAGTGCCGGAGTATCGGTGGAAACAGTGGAAACCGTTGCGTTCGTTCAAAACCGCGCCACAATCACTCCGTGGCTGAAAGCGTATGTTCAAGCGGATTACCATTCCGCAGAAGATGGTGTCTCAACCCTTTTGGGACTAACCGCGACATACGCACCCCGATCGTTCGTCAAACTGTTCTGGGACGGAAAGGAGGAGACGTTCAAAACCGAAATAACGTTTGCGTTTTAGGTGAGGTCTAATCCCCCCTCAAAAAAACGCAAAAATGCTCCGGTGCACGATGGCCGGAGTTTTTTATTGACAGATATATTATAGTTATATAAGATATATACTATACATAGTATTAAAATAGAGTATTATATGACAACTCAAGTAATTTTTAAAATTGATAAAACATTAAAAGATAGGGCAATGAAGAAAGCTCAACAAAAAGGGATTCCTTTTTCCGCGGTTTTAAAACTTGCCACAAAGGCGTTTGTGGATGATCGGTTGGATATTGATGTTGCAATGCAACCGCAACTGAATGAAAAAACACGGAAAATGTTGAAACAAGCGGTAGAAGATATTAAACAAGGGAAAAATCTTTCTCCTGTTTTTGATAACGCGCGGGATATGAATAAGTATCTTGATTCGCTATGAAAATATTCTTGCATCGAAATTTTGAAAAACAATACCAAAAATTGCGCAAAGGAGAAAAGTTGAAATTTAAAGAGCGTCGAAATGTATTTTTGCGAGATCCGTTTTCTCTTGAATTAAGAAATCATGTACTGCGTGGACAGTATGATGGGTGTAGAAGTATTGATATTACTGGTGATTTGCGCGTAATTTATAGGGAAGAGGGTGGCGGCATCGTCTCCTTCCTTGCCATTGGTACGCATTCTGAATTATACGGATAAGGTGGTTTCGTTTTCCTCGCTCACATCCCACATCAATTGAAACCATGTGCGGAAAGCGTCCGCAATTTGCTGGTTGATGACAACAGTGAGCGAGGCATGTTCATCAATGTGAGAGAATCCGATATTGGAAAGCAGGACAGTGCGATCTCCGAATATCTCTATCCCAACACTTGTTGGGTATTTTTCTGGCATAATTTTATAGTGGAGGTTGTTGTTTTTATTCAATAAAGAAATATTTAAGTCCACCTCTTGTAGTGCCTGGTGTTCGTAAATGACATAAAGTTGCATGTTCTTTTTTGTAAATTCTTTGGTCGCTTGTTCTACCGTAGATCGTAGCCGTGGATCGCTCCACGCGCCTTTTGCTCCGATGACATACACATCCTGTCCTATGCGCAGGATATCCCGAATATTATTTTTCCAACCCTCAATGCCTTTATAAATATATACAGATTCTTTTGCCGGCGTTGTGTTAAACATTTTTTCTAAATCCGGCATTGCGCTTGCGATTGCCTGTTGTTTTTCTTGGATAAATTCCGCGAGTTTATTGGGATGAACCGCTTGATAGCGGTTTTCTTTGCTTTCTAAAATTTCAAATACCAGCCCTTTTTCCAAAAGCCGATTAAGCGTGTCGTATACATTTCGGCGATGAATGCCAGATTTTTGCGATATCGCGCCTACCCCAAGCTCACCCTCTTTTACTAAGGTCTCATAAATTTCCGCCTCATTTTTTGCCATGCCTAATGTTTGAAAGAGTTCTGTGTACATAGTGGAAAGCCGAAACACACCCCTTAATCCCCTCTCAAGAGGGGAAAACGCATCGTTTTTCCCTCCTTGAGGAGGGATTAAGGGAGGTGTTCGTTGTTCGCTCTTCCGCGAGGAAGGGTTGGGGAAGACGTTACATGTCGTTCAATCCAATCAATAATCGTATTAACCACCCCCTCTGTATTGTTTAAAATTTCGTTATCACTAAATCGCAAAACCGTTAATCCTAACCTAATTAAATCAGCATCCCTGTTTACGTCGTCCTCGGCTTTATAGACATGGCTAATCCCGTCAACCTCTATCACTAAGCCAAGTTCAGGCATGTAAAAATCTACAATATATCCAAGTATCGGCTTTTGACGATGAAAATCGTATCCCAACTGGTTTGTTTTTAGCTTATTCCATAACACAAGCTCTGCCTTTGAGCCATTTTTTCGTAAATTTTGCGCAAATTTTTTAAGATTAGGATTGTATGGAACAAAGGTAAATTTTTTATTCATCATAGGGTAACATCGCCTCACACACCCCTTCCGTTCCCCTTTCCGAGAGGGGATGTCGACGACGTCATCCCTCCTTGAGGAGGGATTTAGGGAGGTGTTCTGGGTGTTTTAGCCATTATGTATAAGTATATCACATGGTGGTAATAAGTACAACCTCGCGGCAGTATTTGCCACTCGTATATTATGATATAGAATACTGCCAATAGTCAAGAGAGAGGTGTATGACAACACCTTGGCACTTGGCTGAGAACATCCCATGCACACCCCTTACCCCTCTCAAAGGGGGAAGTCGAAAGGATGGATCATACAATGAGAACTTTCATCACTATTCTGTTCGTCGTGCTCGCGGTTTCGGTATCTGCCGGGACCATCGAAAACCAGAACGCCGTTTTCGAGGGGGAGATCGCTCCCTCGGTGAACGGGTACTTTGCCAACGGGAAGGGTGCTTCGGCCTTCTTTCTCGTTGGTGAGCAGTACGCCGAAGGGTATGTTTCCTTCGGGAGGTCGGAAACGATCGGTAGCGTGTTCGTTGCAGCTGAAGCAGGCCTTGGCGTTGAACAAACTCCGTCCGGATTCGGCCGGATGCTCGCGGCCTCTGTGTTCGCGAAGTTCGGGAACGTCTCGTTCCTAGGTGTAGCGGAACGTGGAAGCGGGATGTGGTACAAATTCCACATCAAGTGGAATGTCGTACCGCAGGTATCGCTGGGCATTCTTGCTAAGCGACACTCCGGAATCGGGCCTCGGCTTGATATCCGGATCCCCCACACCCCACTCACCGTGTGGGGTGCGTTACAAAACAGGAGTGGCATCATCGCTGTCAACTCCACCTTCTAACCGGCCGAAGACGGTTAGAAGCGCACTCGTATCCCCTCGTTTTGATTGTTTCGCACAATCACACGAGGGCTTTTTTCTTATATCTCCTTATTTTATGGGCTGTTAAATTTTAGTGGCTACGCCATCAGTGCCTCAAATTCTTCTTTTTCAATGGTTTCTTTTTCAAGGAGCACAGCTACTACGCGTTCCATTATATCTGCTTTTTCTTTGATGACTTTTGTTGCTGTTTTAAACGCGTTGTCTATGAAATCAGAAATCTCTTCATCAATTTTTCGCGCTGTTTCTTCGCTATAGTCCTTTTCTTCCGCAATTTCTCTGCCTAAAAAGATAAGTTCTTCGCGTTTTCCGTATGTGCGAGGACCGAGTTTTTCACTCATGCCATAGCGCGTAACAATACTGCGCGCAAGCCGGGTTGCGCGTTGCAAATCATTGGAAGCGCCAGTGGTAACATCGCCAAAGATAATTTTTTCCGTTGCATAGCCAGCTAACAGCACGGCCAATTCATCAATAAATTCAGCTCGTGAGTGGAAGTATTTATCTTCAGAAGGCAAAGACATGGTATATCCACCGGCGCGTCCGCGCGGGATAATGGAAATTTTATGAACTGGATCAGCGTTAGGCATAATATGCCCGACAATGGCATGACCAGCTTCGTGATATGCAGTGATTTTTTTCTCTTTATCAGAAATAACTCTGCTTTTACGCTCCGGTCCCATGAGCACCTTTTCAATACTTGGCAAAATTTCTTCCAATCCTACGTGTTTTTTGTTTCGCCGCGCAGAAAGAATAGCGGCTTCATTGAGAAGATTTTCCAAATCTGCGCCGGAAAAGCCAGGCGTTCGTTCTGCAACGCGTTTTAAATCAATATCTTTTACTAATGGTTTGTTTTGCGCGTGGATTGCTAAAATCTCTTTACGCTCTTTGATATCAGGCAAATCAAGCGTAACTCGTCTGTCAAATCGCCCTGGCCGTAAGAGTGCGGGGTCTAACACGTCAGGCCGATTGGTTGCGGCAACCACAATTACATTGGTATCATTTTCAAATCCATCCATTTCAACCAAAATTTGATTTAATGTTTGTTCTCGTTCATCATGCGATCCGCCAAGGCCTGTTCCGCGCTGTCTGCCCACGGCATCTATTTCATCAATAAACACAATACAGGGAGCTGATTTTTTTGCTCGTCTAAACAGGTCGCGCACTCGAGACGCTCCTACGCCAACAAACATTTCCACGAATTCAGAACCAGAAATATGAAAAAAGGGGACTCCGGCTTCGCCTGAAATTGCTCGCGCAATCAGGGTTTTTCCTGTTCCCGGTGGGCCGATTAACAGGACTCCTTTGGGGATTTTTGCGCCAAGATTTAAAAATTTTTGCGGAGTGCGCAAGAATTCAACAATTTCTTCCAATTCTTCTTTTGCCTCTTTATTCCCGGCAACTTCTTTGAATGTTACCTTTTTCTTTTTCCCATCGTTTGGGGATGTTTGTCTGGCAGACGATTGGCCAAAACTCATTGCCCTTGAATTTGCTCCCTGCACTTGCTTCATCATGAAATAAATAAAAACGGCAATAATCAAAAGAGGGAGCGCAAACGGCAGAATCGCCGAAACCCATACAAGCCATGTAGGATCTTGTTTAATGGTAATAGTAACCGAGCGCAACTGTTCTGATGTTACGCCAAATTGCGACAGTGTTGTGGCGAGTGATTCACCTGGTTCTTTGCGGGATGTGTGCTTTGTTTCATCTTTCAGCGTTAGACCAAGTGATTCTTGATCAATGACGATTGACTGCACATTCCCTTGTATGATGTTTTCAGCTACGGTGTTCAGGGCCAATGGCTCGATTTTTTTTGTTTGCGGCGTGTATCGAGAAAGCGCGAATCCAAAAATCGCAAAGACAATCACAAAAAAAAGAATGTTTTTTAGAATGCTCATAATAACAAACCATCAAAATAGAGAGAAAATACATTTCTACTCAGTGAATGTATTATATGACTCACAAAGAGTTCTTGCAATTGTGTGTAGATTATTCTTCTGCCGGCGTTTCTGTGTCATTCATTTCTGGTTCAGCAGTATTTGTGGGTTCGGTTTGTTCCGCGTCTGTGATTTCAGTTTTTTGATCTGTCTCCTGCTGATCTGTTGTTGATGGCTCGGTTGCCGGCTCGTGCCCGTCTGATAGTGAAACATCTTCAAGCGCTTTCATAGAAAGTCCGATTCGCCTGTTATCCGCTTCAATATTGAGGATTTTGAACTCTCGTTCTTCTCCTTCTTTTACAATATCGCGAGGATTTGTCACTTTTTGAGAGCTGATTTCAGAGATATGGCACAATCCTTGTAATTGATTTCCCAAATCAACAAATAATCCATATGGATTGATTTTTGCGATAGTGCCTCTGATAATCTGGCCGACATGGTATAAATCCGCAACTCCTGCCCAAGGGTCTTGGTCCAATTGTTTGAATGAAAGGAATATTTTTGACGCGTCAACTTCGATAATTTTTGCCTTTACATGATCTCCGACTTTCACAAGGTCTCTTGGGCTGTCAACGCGTTGCCATGCCATTTCTGATATATGCACAAGCCCTTCAAGCCCATCGCCGAATTTTACAAAACAGCCGAAGTCAACAATGCCGGACACAGCACCTTCAACAATTGTTCCAACTTCGTATTGTGAGATTTTTTCGTGTTGAACCTCTTCCCATGCGGCTTTTTCCGATACAATGAGCTTTTGCTCTCCTTCATTGACAGTAATGACTTTGGTATCGAATTTTTGGCCGATGAATTTTTTTAGTTTTTCTAAAATTTTATTTTTATCGCCACCTTCAACGCGCGGATAGTGTTCTGTTGTCAGCTGTGATACAGGTAAAAAGCCGATTACTCCGCCAAGTTTAACGATAAGCCCGCCTTTGTTTGCGTCAACAACCGGCACCACTACTTTTGTGCCGTCTTTTTGCAGGTCACGGAGCGTATCCCATGCGCGTTGATGAATCGCTTCTTTGAGCGAAAGTTCAATAAGCCCGCGTTCGTTTTCAGCGTCGAGTACAGTAACGGTTATGGGAACCCCGGGTTTAATGGATTCATGCTCTCCCATTTCATCTTGCAATTCTTTGCCTCGGACAATGCCGGTTAAAACCCCGTCAATATCAATTAAAAGCTCATTTTTCCCTACTGAAAGAACAACCCCTTCTATCACATCTCCGATTTTTGGAATTTTGGGAGGATGTTTTTCCAACAAATGTTCCATGCTGGTATTTTTAGTGTTTTTTACAGGTGTAACAAGTGCCATAAGTATTAAAATAAGGAAGAGCTAACTCTTCCCGTAAAGGAGATTAGCCCGTAAAGCCCTTGTAAGCGGTTGGGCTTTAGAGCGCTCTGCTATTCGATAGGTACAATTAAGCAGAGCGTGAATACATATAAAAACAGTATGATTGTACAGAATTGGGTGAGAATGTCAATAAAAAGGGTAAAAAAAGAAAGAGATACACAGTTCATACTTGCGCAAGAATATGTGTATCTCTTCGTTCGAAGGTGGCAGGGGTTAGAGAAGCGGCATACCGACAAGCCGTTCGTATGCCTCCAGATAGCGTTGGCTTGTTCCGGCAATCACCTCGTCGCTGAGCGGCGGAACCGGCGGTTGTTTGTCCCAGCCAATGGACTCGAGGTAGTCGCGGACATACTGTTTGTCGACACTCCTCTGTCCGCGTCCTGGCTCGTAGTCGTCCGCGGGCCAAAAGCGCGAGGAATCCGGCGTCAACGCCTCGTCAATGAGCGTCAGCACGCCGTCCACGTAGCCGAATTCGAACTTGGTGTCCGCGATGATGAT
>Ga0155747_113_pt4 | contig 48583 bp, 49 predicted proteins | sample RifCSPlowO2_01_FD_107401 | JGI IMG/M metagenome (GOLD analysis project Ga0155747, IMG submission 107401) | Candidatus Jacksonbacteria bacterium RIFCSPLOWO2_01_FULL_44_13 | reverse complement strand
CATTGAGCGATAATATTCAGGCAGATATTTGCAATGCGGCGAAATTGGCATGTGGGGCAGATACGAGTGGGGGGCCGGAGGGAGGGAATAAGGCATGCGCATGGTCAGTGAATTACATTTTAAATAAGGCAAATGTTGATACAATTGTTCGTTCTCGCGGGAGTAAAGATTACGTTTTAGACGTACAAGCTGGGTTAAATGCTGGGAGGGGAGATCTGATATTAACAGCAAATGCTATGTGTGGAGATATCATGATTGCAGAAAAAGCGGACAGTCGTCATATTGGTATTTGTATGGGGCCGGCGTGTAAACCAGTGCTATCAAATGCAAGCAGTAAAGCGCGATTTGCATGGTTCTCAAATAATTATATGTGTGCTCCTGCGCCATCTGATCAATATTGCGGCGGCACTGTTTCTATTTATCGTGTTAAGAATCGTCATTAATTTTTTGTATGAAAAAGTATATTATTTTTCTCATAATCGGCGTTGTTCTTTTAGGTATCTTTATTTTAATATTATTGTTTGGTATTAAAAAACAAAACATAGAATTATCGCCATCAACGCCATCTGATACATCGCAACAATCGTTGCCACGTGCTCTGCCAGGCATAAGTACTTTGAATCAACAAGAACAGCAGGAGCAGGCATTATTAAAACGAGTATTTGCTCAGAGCTTCGGTGGTGAAAGTAATGGGTTGGAGATGAGTAAGATTGCTATTGTGAATGACGCGGCAATGGGATCGTGGCAAGCAGGTGATTTAGGAGGGACTCTTGTCGCTAAAAAAATCAATGGCGAATGGAAATATTTAGGCGGCGATGGTGGGCAGTATTATCCGTATGCTTTATTGAGAGAGTTTGGTATAACCATGGAAGAAGGAAGAGAACTTCTTGATATTCTTAGCCCTGATTGGCGTAGTTTTGTGTCGATAGAACTTCAGTGACGTTGACAAAATAGGAGTTTTTAGGTATATTCATATACATCTTCCACGGGCAAAGAAAGGAGTCGCGCGTGAAGAAGGTTGTTATCGTGCATAACCCCCTGAATGGGATGGTTCTGTGTGTAAAAGGATCATCCGGCGGGCAAGGGGTTTTTCCTGTGTTTGATAAGTCGGAAATAGTACTTGTCATACTCGGGAAGTTTCGGGCGACGGGGTATGTGTTGGTACCAGAATTGGCGAAGACGATTTTCGCCAACCCCGATGTCCAATATATCTCCTGTCAGGTCTCTGCCAAGGTTCAACCACGGGCAGACGCGGCGTTTGAGCTGGAGCTCAAAGCGCCGCAAGACGTTCTTAAACTTTTAGGGGATGATACCCCCGAACAAGTGAAAAAGTATATTCAAGACCTTGTTCGTCCATGGCAAAAGAAAACTGCATGAACGAGTACGCATCGTGGCTGGGAAGCGTCCCATGCCACGATGTTTTTTTTATGGTAAAATATAATTCACATAATCAATATATTCCCCCCTCCTTTATAAGGAGAGGGTTAGGGTGAGGTAATATGAAAGCATGGTACAAGTACACAATTGAAGAATGTTATACAGCGCTCAAGTCGTCGCATAATGGTTTGTCATCGAAAGAAGCAGATGCGCGATTAAAACAGCATGGGTTGAATAGTATTGAAAAAGAAAAGAACACGAATGCTCTTGTTCTTTTTTTTCATCAGTTCACGAATATTCTCTCTGTTATTTTAATTATCGCGGTTGCCATCAGTTGGTTTCTTGGAGACATACTTGACGCCATCGTTATCGCCATAGCCGTATGTTTAAACGTGATTGTCGGCTTTATTCAGGAATGGAAATCGCAAAATTCGCTTTCTCAATTGCGAAAAGCGCTGATCTATCGAGTAAAAGTATTACGCGACAATGAAATACAAGAGATTGATTCATCGCGTTGTGTGCCTGGCGACATACTGGTGTTAGTAGCAGGTGATCGAGTTCCTGCTGATGCGCGCGTGATTTCAGTAAATGGAGAGTGCGAGGTAAACGAGTCATTACTGACAGGCGAATCAAGTGCAGTAAAAAAGCACAGCGCTGTTATAAAAAAAGATGTTTTACTTGCGGATCGGAAAAATATGTTTTTTGCAGGCACGCTGGTGGTGCAAGGATCAGCGCGCGCAGTGGTTATTGCCACAGGACCATACACTGAAATCGGTATCATAGCGCGGTCTATTAAAAATATTAAAGAAACAGCGACTCCGTTGCAAAAAGGGCTGAATCGGTTTGGAACATGGATTGGAGGAGTTATTATTGCCATCGCCTGTATTGTTTTTATCACTGGATTTGCTTTTGGTATTCCTCTTGAAGAGATTTTTTCTCTTTCCGTGGCATTGGCAGTTGCCGCGATCCCTGAAGGATTGTTAATTGCCGTCACTGTGATTCTTGCAATAGGGATGCAGAGAATTTTAAAAGAGGGCAGTATTGTGCGGAAATTGGTCGCAACGGAAACATTGGGAAGTACAACCGTAATTTGTACAGATAAAACAGGAACATTAACCGAAGGCGCAATGCGTGTTGCGCATATTGTTTCCGCAAGCCATCAGTTTGATGTTGGGCGGCATAAACAAAAAGAACTCGAAAGCATTGGCGCGGCGCAAGAATTGGAAGAGATGATGAAGGTTGCGGTGCTGAATAACAACGCGTTTATTGAAAATCCTGAAGATCAGTTTGAGCATGTCAGGATAAAGGGCTCCGCAACAGAGAGTGCGCTTCTGCATGCCGCTCTTACGATTGGTATTGATATTAAAGCGGTTAAAAAAGAATTTCCGCGAATAGATGAACTGCCTTTTGATTCAAAAAATACATACATGCTTACCCTGCATCGTGATGGCGAAATATCGCGCGTGTACGCGAAAGGAGCGCCGGAAAAAATAGTTGCTTCATGTGAGCGACTGTTGATTGGAAAACGCGCCTGTATATTATCTGCAAAACGCAAGAAGGAATTTGAACGTGACATTGAACGCATAAGCAGTATGGGACTGCGGATTGTTGCGTGCGCGTTTCGGGATAGTAATCGCGAAATACGTTTGTTAAAAAAAGAAAACATCGAACTTTCAGATATGACGCTTATAGGTTTTTTTGCTATGAAAGATCCTTTGCGTGAGGATGCGCGACAGACATTGCAGGAAAGTTCTCTTGCAGGAGTTCGCACGATCATGATGACAGGAGATCATCGGTTGACTGCAAAAGCCATTGGAGAAGAGCTTGGGATGAAAGTCGGGTCGGATCAGATGATTGACGGCACTCAATTAGATGTCATGAGTACTGATGAGTTAGCTCGTGCGGTGAAAACAGTCAGTATTTTTGCGCGTGTAACACCTGACCATAAACTCAATATCGTCAGCGCGTTGCAAAGCAATGGTGAAGTTGTGGCAATGACAGGCGACGGTGTCAATGACGCGCCTGCGTTAAAACAAGCAGATATTGGTGTGGCGTTGGGATCGGGAACAGATGTTGCAAAAGGAGTTGCTGATATTGTGATTTTGGATAATCGTTTTTCAACAATTGTAAAAACGGTCAAAGAAGGGAGAATCATTTTTGATAATATTCGCAGTGTGGTTTTGTATCTTTTAACAGATAGTTTTTCTGAAGTGATTTTGATTTTTTTGGCATTGCTCGCGCGGGTTGAACTACCATTGATTGCGGTGCAAATCTTATGGATCAATTTAGTAACAGACGGATTTTCCGACATCGCGCTCACGCTTGAGCCGGGCGACCCTGATGTGATGTTAGACGCGCCTCGGAAAAAAGACGAGCCATTGGTTAATCGCGAAATGAAAGTATTGATTGGTATTGTGAGTAGTGTGAGCGCTGTGGTTGCGTTTGCGACATTTTTATTTGTTAAAGCAAAAACAGGTGATACCGACCTTGCGCGCACAGTAGTATTTGCCATGCTTGGGCTTGACTCGTTGTTTTATGTATTTTCTTTGCGCAGTTTGCGAAAACCGTTATGGAAATTGAAATTTTTTACAAACGGATATCTTATCGCCTCTGTGATTATTGCGTTTTTTGTGCAAATGGCAGGGATTTATGTACCTGTGTTACAGCGTGTTTTACAAACGACAGCATTGGATATTTCGCACTGGCTGATAGTGTTGATTGAATGTGTGGCTATTGTAGTGATAACAGAAGGAGTAAAAGGAGTGTTTTTAAAAAAAGAGAGACAGAAGAGGACGGTTCCAACTTCTGCCACTGTCGTTGTTCTCGCGAAGGGCTAAGGGGTTGGGTTGATAACCCCTAACCGCTCGCGTAATTCTTGTTGTTGTTCTGGAGAGAGGACACGATGCTCTCTCGTGGGATCAACCGTAACGCAGAGCGGACTGCCCTGCGTCAGGTCGTCAGCAGGCTCATCGCCTGCCCGCATGGAGATGTCTCTCCCCGGTGGGTTGTTGCGGATGTAATCAGGTACTGGCAGTGATTCCTGTTTGCACATTTTATCCTCTCTTTCTGTGCAAGTCATCTTTTTTATATAAGAATTGGAATGATTTGTCAATCTTTAATTTTCATTTAAAGTGGGGTAGAATAAGCGGGTAAATAAAAATATTTCCCCTCCTTACGAAGGAAAGGGGTAGGGGGAGGTGCAAACATTCTTTATAGCTCAGACCTCACCCTACCCTCTCCTATCTCAGGAGAGGGTTTACGATGCTGTATGTTCAGAACTCATACGTGTGGAGAGCTTACAAAAAGTGACCGAGGAAAATTAGTAACATTAGCCGGTTGGGTGCACGCGCGACGGGATCACGGTGGCGTGATTTTTGTTGATCTGCGCGATCGGTACGGATTAACGCAAATCGTTGCGAATCCGGAAATGAATAAACAAGCGACGCAAGCATTAGATAAAGTACGGAGCGAGTTTGTTATCCAAATAAAAGGCGAGGTGATGGCACGACCTGATGAAATGGTGAATAAAAAACTATCAACTGGTGAGGTTGAAGTGAAGGTGAATGAGGTGGTGATACTTTCAGAAGCCAAGACCCCGCCATTTGAAATTGATGAGCGGGAAAAAGAGAAAATAATCAATGAAGATACGCGGATAGAATACCGGTATCTTGATCTACGGCGAGATAAAAAAAGAGACACTATTATCATGCGCCACAAATTCGTCAAAGCGATACGGGATTTTTTGCATGAGCAAGATTTTATTGAGATTGAAACCCCGATTTTAACAAAAAGCACGCCAGAAGGAGCAAGGGATTATATCGTGCCTTCCCGCCTGCATCCGGGAAAATTTTACGCGCTTCCGCAATCACCGCAACAGTATAAACAGTTATTGATGGTCGCGGGCATGGACAAGTATTTCCAAATCGCGCGCTGTTTTCGGGATGAAGATCAGCGCGGAGACAGACAGCCTGAATTTACGCAATTGGATATGGAGATGTCGTTTGTGGAAAGGGATGACGTGTTAGCATTGGCAGAAAACCTATTTACCACGGTGATTAAACAACTCTATCCTCATAAAAAGTTTTTACAAGAGCCATGGCCACGAATTCCGTATGAAGAAGTGATGCTTAAATATGGCATTGATAAACCGGATTTGCGGTTTCATGATATTATGGTGATTCAAGATATTTCTGATATGGTTGCGGATTGTGGGTTTGAAGTGTTTGCGAAAGCGGTGGCAAGTGGCGGGGTGATTCGCGCGATGGTTGCGCCATCAAAAAATAATAATCAATCACTTTCAAGAAGCCAGATTGATGAATTGACTGAAAAGGCAAAAAAAGAAGGCGCCAAGGGGCTTGCGTATATAGTGGTTGAGCAGGATGGCGTAAAATCTCCGATCACTAAATTTATCGGAGATGAGCTTGCGAAAAAAATTGTCAAAAAAATGTCAGCAGAAGCTGGTGATGTTATCTTTTTTGCGGCTGACACTAAATATATCGCGCAAAATGTGATGGGTGCTATTCGCAATGCATTGTTAAAGCAATTGGAGTTTGTTGAAAACGCGGATTCTGATTTGTTGGCGTTTGCGTTTGTGGTGGATTTTCCATTGTTTGAGGAAGTGAAAAACGATGCCGGTTTCTACGCGCCGTCCCATCATATGTTCACCAGTCCTCGGCCCGAAGATGAACATCTGCTTGCCAAGGATCCGTTCAAAGTAAAGTCATGGCAATACGATATGATTTGCAATGGGTATGAGGTCGGAGGCGGAAGCATCAGGATTCATGATCAGGAATTGCAAAAAAAGATTTTTGAATTGATAGGGTTTACGGAACAACAGGTCGCGTATTTTGCGCATATGCTGACTGCGTTTTCCTATGGCGTTCCGCCGCATGGTGGCATGGCGCCTGGAATTGATCGGTTGGTGATGTTGCTTCAAAACGAGCCGAATATCCGCGAAGTGATGGCATTCCCCAAAAACCAGCGCGCGGAAGATCCGATGATGCACGCGCCATCAGAAGTAGACGACAAACAACTCAAAGAAGCGCATATTGAAGTGGGGAGTAGAAAATAATAGCTCTAATGTTATGGGACCAGAATTTAAGTCATCCGTTGGTTCTGAAAAACAGAATCAGGACTATAGAGAGTTTTGGGATACATTTGATCCGGCCTCCTTTGACATAAACACGATGTTAGATGTCCCGCCAGCATTACATAACGAGATTGCGATAAGGTTGATTGAGAGTGGGTGTGGTGAGGCAGTTGCTTATAATCTGGAAAAGTTTGAAGGATTGGATCATCCAGCTATCGCGAGGAGGTTGATTGAGAGTGGGGGTGGTGCTGCAGTTGCTTATAATCTGGGAAAGTTTGAAGGATTGGATCATCCAGCTATCGCGAGGAGGTTGATTGAGAGTGGGCATGGTTATGCAGTTGCTGTTAATCTGGAAAAGTTTGAAGGATTAGATCATCCAGCTATCGCGATGAGGTTGATTGAGCGTGGGTATGGTGATGCAGTTGCTTATAATCTGGGAAAGTTTAAAGGATTGAATCATCCAGATATCGCGATGAAGTTGATTGAGGGTGGGCGTGGTGATGCAGTTGCTGATAATCTGGAGAAGTTTGAAGGATTGGATCATCCAGATATCGCGATGAGGTTGATTGAGAGTGGGTGTGGTCGTGCAGTTGCTCATAATCTGGAAAAGTTTGAAGGATTGAATCAAGGTATCGCGATGAGGTTGATTGAGAGTGGGTATGGTCGTGCAGTTGCTGTTAATCTGTACAAGTTTTCCATTAAAGATGTGGATATTTTGAGAACCGGATTTGAGTTTTTAGCTAGAGATATTATACACAAGAGCTGGGCTGAATTATCCGTGGATAAGAAGAAATTAGTATTTGGAGTATGGGTACGATCACAATTCTCTGATCAATTTCATTTGGAGAATCATTCAACCGACGCGTGGCGTGATTTTCTAACACAAGAAGAGATTTTTGATGACACGACATGGGCGGCATTCCTTAAGAACATTGGCGATATCCGCACAGAAATTCAATCTGTAGGCACGCAGACACCGCTGGATACTAATCAAGTTTCAGTAGGTATTGATTTTGAGCCAGCGATCAATATCCTTCAAGAAGATGCATTTGAAAAACGATTTCAACCCATGACGGAGAGCAGTGAGATAGAACGTGTTATTCGATGCTGGGAAGGGGTAACCCATCTGTTGTGCAAGAAATACAGATTAATACCAAAGGGAATATACGATAGTGTGCATTTGCATTTTGGGTTAAGAAAATGGCAACAGCAAGAAGTAATAAGCCATGTAGCAGAAATTAAACGGTTGATGAGCTATATTGATGTAATCTATAACACCAAAGGCAGGATTCAGATGATGCAGAAAATTGAGGAAAGATTAGTGACCATTGATACGGATGCTATGCAAGGTGGATATGATGCAAGACTCCAGCTTCGTCATATGAGTTTTATCGCTGGGACAGAGAGTAAATCATTTTTTATGAGTTTGATAGAGTATATGAGAGCTGTGATTGCAAGCGACAACTATGGCGCGTTTAGAGAAGACGCGGATAGAATATATGGGTTGGTAGAAGAGATCATTCAAAATGAGATAGGGTATGGCGATGAAGACGCGAAACTTGACGGTGGCTGGGAGAAACGAGCGGTGAAGATGGGCAAAATTAAACCGAAGGAGGGGACATTGGCGTTTATCGTGTCTATAGAAGTGAGAGGTGTGGTATTGAATGAGATTCAAGAGGTACTCAATCGTCGTGTGCGCGTGTTGGCCAAAACACGGTCATAAGTTAAACGACAAACAACTTAAAGAAGCGCATATTAGTACGACAGTTGACAATTAACCATTAAACGATTGACAGCTGGGAATTCGTAATGTATTATATTATAATATTAAATTATCATATTTTTATGTCTACACTTTCTATCCCACTAACCCCCCAACTTGAGACGTTTATTGATGAGCAGGTGCGGCTCGGCAGGGCGGCAAATAAAGCAGATGTGGTACGCAAAGCGCTTCGGCTTTTTGCTGAAGAAGAAGCAGTGGCACAGGTTTTGAGAGCAGAGCAAGAAGTACGAGAAGGAAAATTATTGTCAGGCGATATTAAAGAGCTTGTAAAAAAGTTTTCTGATTAGAATCCTTTGTATGGATATTTTTTACACCCCGGCTTTTACACGGCAGTTTTCCTCGCTTGAGTATGTACTCCAAGAAGAAGCCACTTTGAAAATTGAGCAATTTAAAGATCTTAAGAACCATCAACAGTTGAGAGTTCATAAGCTCAAGGGGCATCTTTCCGGACGATATAGTTTTTATGTGAATTATCGGTATAGAATAGTTTTTGTGTATCAAGGAAACGATGTGGCTATTTTGCTTGCGATTGGAGATCATGAAGTATATACATAACATTGCGCTATGCGGTTATCGGTTCTTCAGCGATATATTCTCAAACAGTGCTTTATTATGGGAGGCAAGATTGAGCGCGCGCTGTTTTGTTTTTATTTTGATCGCAAAAAACTCAAAAATCCACAACAAGTATTAACCCAAAGCTTTGAATCGCTCATTGATAAGGGTTTGTTGCGCGGATATGGGAGGCGTACGCCTCAAAAATGGTTTATCGAAAGTGTGTCTCTTACTCCTGATGGGAAAAAAGCCGCATGGAAAGTAATAGAAGATCAGCAAATGAAGTTGTTAAAATAAAAGGCGACACGAAATGCGCGAATACAACACACGAATGACACAAAAATAAACATATGCCAAAGATTATTTTCCCTGAATTGTCGTATAGAATTACTGGTATTTGTTTTAAAGTGCACAAGGAATTAGGACGATTTTGTTCAGAAATGCAATATGCAGACAAACTCGAAAAAATATTGCTTCAAGAAAAGATGCTGTATGTTAGAGAATGTGATATGAGAAAAATAGAGATGACAGCCGCTCGTGGAAATAGGGTCGATTTTTTAATAGAGGATAGTATTCTTTTAGATGTTAAAGCAAAAAAGTTCATTACGAAAGAAGATTATATTCAGATGTTACGGTATTTGAAATGGGGAAAGAAGAAGTTAGGAGTGATTGTGAATTTTCGTCATACATATCTTAAGCCCAAGCGGGTGATTAATAACGAATTTGAATAAAACTCGTTTCGCGTCATTCGTGTGATTTTCGAGTTTTTAGCGTCGCTTATATGCATTCAGTAACACTTGAGCAATTTGAAGGGCCGATGGATTTGTTGTTAAACATGATTGAGGGCAAGAAATTGGATATCAGCGATATATCGCTTGCTGATGTGTGCGATCAGTATGTTCACTACATTGAGGCCCATACTCATGAAATCAGTCCTGATGAGTTGGCTGATTTTTTAGTGATTGCCTCGCGGTTGCTGATGCTGAAAGTGCGTCTGTTGTTGCCGTATTTGGTTCCAGAAGAGGAAGAAGATGAGGCCTCGCTTGAACAACAGTTGAAAATGTATAAATTGTATTATGATGCGGCGCGCGAGTTGGGAAACAGGGATAATGGCATGCCGATTATGTTCTTACGTTGTGCGCCTCGTATGCCGATTCATAAAGAATTCAAGCCGGATGAACGTATTACGCTTGATTTTTTGGCACTGACATGTGAACATCTTATTAACCATCTGCCGTTTATTCGTCTTCCTCAACAGATTTTGAAAAAAGGATTGAATATAAAACAGCGCATAGAGGATTTGCGCGCGTTACTTTCAACGATTAAAAAAGAGGTGTCATTCAGTCATATCACGAAACGAGCAGAGAATAAATTGGATATTATTATTTTTTTTATCGCGCTTCTTGAGTTAGTAAAACAGCAAGAAGTTCATTTGACGCAAGAAACGGTATTTGAGGAGATTACTATTATTCGGCGCTAAAAGATTGTTGTTATTTTCTATGAATGCAAAATTAGTCATTGAAGCGTTGTTGTTTGTGGCCGGAAAGCCATTGTCATATAAAAAGTGCGGATCGATCCTGTCTATCTCTGCGAATGATGTTAAAAAGATTATCAAAGAACTTCAAACGGAATATTACGATGCAAAACGGGGCATGGCGATTATTACCACAGAGATGGAATGCCAGATGACAACAGCACCAGACGTGGCTGATGTTGTGCAAGAATTTTTTTCTGCGGAACAAGAAACGAAATTGACACCACCATCACTTGAAGCATTAACAGTGATTGCGTATCGCGGACCAATGACAAAGCAGGAGTTGGAATATATTCGAGGGGTCAACTGCTCGCTTATTCTTCGCAATCTTTTAATTCGCGGATTTATTGATGAGCGTGTTGATGAAAAAATCGGACTATCAGTTTATTCTGTTACGCTTGATTTTTTAAGTTATATGGGAGTTGCGGACGTGTCGGCATTGCCACGGTATGAGGAACTTTCTCATCATCCTGATTTGGAAGACTTTTTAGCGCAACAGGGTGATATGTAAATACAATGACAAAGAATAAAAGAATTGTTCTATTATTGATAACAATACAACAATAAAGCAATATAACAATTTCGTGTTTTTTTATGTTATTATCTTTTTTAGCACTGCTATGGTCATGGTCGCTTGGGAGTAATCCAGGTATTCAATCTCAACCCGTGCTTTTGCAACCTATTGTCGAGCAGAGTAGTATCGGACCCCAACGGGTGAATCCTGAAAATCTTGGTATTGTTGTAACCGCTTTATCTGCGATTGCGGTAGATGAAAAAACAGGCGCTGTGTTATTTGAAAAAAATGCTGATCAGGAGCGGCCGCTTGCGAGTTTAACAAAATTATGGACGGCAAAGGCCGTGAAGCAAGTACTGAAGGACCCTCAATCCATTATTACCATGACGCAAGCGGATAATCGCAACGGCAGTGCGCGTAGAGTGTATGCAGGAGAGCGCGTTGCGTTGAATGACGCTATTGCGCTGATGATGATTGCGTCTGACAACTCCATGGCTGTGGCCTTAAGCAGGGTTGCTTCGCAACAAGAGAATATCGCTGTGTCGGAGTTGTTAAACAATATTTCAACATCGCTTGAGATTATTCATACGGATATCCAAGAGCCGACCGGGCTTTCGGCGAATAATATTTCCACTGCGCGTGATGTCGCGCATATGGCTCAAACTATTTTTTCCGATAAGGAGCTGACAACTCTTTTGGGTATGCCGGAGTATCAGTTTCGCATACAAGGATCGAATCGGCTGGTGCGTTTTGACAATACGAATAAATTACTTGCTCAAGATTGGCCGTATATCATTGCCGGTAAGACCGGTTTTACAGAAGAGGCAGGTGGAAATTTAGTTGTGCTTGCCCAAGATGAAAGTGGCAATCGTATTATTATTGCCGTGATGGGGAGCGCTTCAAATGAGGATCGGTTTCAAGATGTTAAAAATATTATTCATTGGGTGTTTGGTAATTGGGAGTGGAAAAAGAGTGGAGAAGCGCAGTAGTCATGGCAGGCGTTTTAAGATATACTATCTGTAATGACACAGTTCAAATGACACATTAGAAAAGGTTGTTTGATATTTGGGTTTTGTTATTATCTTTCGTATGTTTAAAGCGCCGTTTTTAGTTGCGAATTGGAAAATGAATTATGGCATTAAGCAAGCTGTTCAAGTCACGGCTGATATTGTTGTTGGCCTTCGGGGTATGCGTCGAAAAGGTCAATTAGTGCTGTGCCCGTCTTATCCCGCGCTATTGAGTGTTAAACAGACCATTGGCGATCAGAGTATTTCATTAGGTGCGCAAGATCTATCAGGTCAAGATCGTGGCGCATTCACTGGCGAGGTTGCGCCGTGGATGATCAAAGAGGCCGGCGCGGAGTATGTGATTATTGGTCATTCTGAACGCAAAAAATATTTTAGCGAAACAAATGAGAGTATTAATAACAAAGTTAAAAATGCGTTGAAAGAAGGATTAACTCCGATTATTTGTGTGGGAGAAACATTTGAAGAGCGCCAAGAGAATCAAAAAGATCATGTTGTGTTGAGGCAGGTGCAGAATGCGCTTGACGGGGTAAAGGTGAGTCCTATCAACCCGATTATTATTGCGTATGAGCCGGTATGGGTGATTGGTACGGGCCAGGCGATTGAACCGAGCGATGCCGAATATATGCATACACTGATTCGTCAAGTGTTGATTGATTTATATCCCTTGGTTGTAGTGGATCATCATACAGCCATTTTGTATGGCGGAAGCGTTGACGAAAATAATGTTGATGAGTTTTGCGACAAAGAGCATATACAAGGGTTTTTAGTCGGATCGGCAAGTTTGCACAGTCAGCAGTTTTTAAAGATTATCGAAAAAGTTTGTAAAGAGAGTTCTGCACAGTCATAGTCATACTCATACTTTACCGTCTCTATGTTTATCACGTTTGTATTATTAATAGGAATTATCGCGTGCCTTGCTTTTGTTGTTGGCATTGTGTATCGAAAGCTTCCTCATGTTTCCAATGTTGATGTGAGTTCGTTAAAGCAAGAAAAGCAGAGGAATGTCAAAAGATCGCTGACAGAAGAACGGCTCAAGCGTAAAATAGTTGCTGTTACCGGCAAGGTGACATCTTTTTTTGCTCCGCATGTTATGCGGCATTCATCACGCGTGAAAGAAAAAGTGCAGGCAATTCAAAAAAAACATACTGAAATGGTAAAAGAAAAACAGAAAAAAGATATTAAGGCCGCCGGAAAACACGCGACCGGGGAGCATATTCAAATACTGATTCAAACAGCGCGCGGGTTTATTGATCAAGAGGAATATGATTCTGCTGAAGAAAAACTTCTTGAAGCATTAGGATTTGATAAAAAAAGGGTTGATGTGTATCGTGTATTGGCAGAATTGTACGAGAGGGAAAAGGAATATCAGCAAGCATGGGAAACCATGACCTATGTATTAAAAATTGAAAACGGGAATATTGAGCCCGAGGATCTTGCGTTTGCCGGTGAGTGCGCGTCTGCGATGGAAGATTATCCTAAAGCGCGCGAGATGTTCGAGAAAGCGCTTGAAAAAGAGCCGGAAAATCCTAAATACCTTGACCGTCTTCTCCGGCACTGTATACTGCTTAAAGATAAAAATACTGCATGGGATGTGTATGGCCGGCTCAAAAAAGCAAATCCGGAGAACAAGAAATTGGATGAATATCTCATTGCAGTGAAAGAACTTTAGTTGTTGTTGGATAGTTGACATATGATCCTTGACAAGACATACTGTGTGTTATCGTTTTTTGTTATTGGTTTATTGTGATACTTGCCGTTGTAGCTCAGCTGGTAGAGCACTTCCATGGTAAGGAAGGGGTCGCCGGTTCAATCCCGGCCAACGGCTCCATAGTAAAAAATTCGAAATCAAAGTCAGGAAATAGTGGAGACAAAACGAAATGTTTCATTTCGTTTTGAGAGGAGGAAGGTATGCAAGCTGAAGTTTTTGAGTGAACTCAAAAACGGAAGCTGGGATACACTTCCGACGAGGGTGGGTACTCAAGCGGTCAACGAGGGCAGACTGTAAATCTGCTGGCCTCCGGCCTCCATAGGTTCGAATCCTATCCCACCCAGTACATTACATTCGACATTCGAAGCACGAAACAGTCAAAACAAAATGAAATGCTTGCATTTCGTTTTGAGAGGAGGAAGGTATGCAAGCTGGAGTTTTTGAGTTCACTCAAAAACGGAAGCTGAAATACTCTTCTGACGAGAGCCACCTTAGCTCAGCTGGTAGAGCAACGGTTTTGTAAACCGTGGGTCCGCGGTTCGAGTCCGCGAGGTGGCTTTGCGTTCCCGCTCCTTTCCAAGGAGAGGGGTAGGGTGAGGTAATTTTTAATAATGATTTATTACTATATAACTATATGTCCCAAGACAACATGATTAAGTTAGAGTGCACAAATTGCAAGCGGGTGAATTATCACAGTCACAAGAATAAGAAAACACTTAAAACCCGGCTGGAAGTAAAAAAACACTGCAAGTATTGCAAAATGCACGTAATACACAAGGAAACAAAGTAATGTGCGACGCATCGTCGTTCCCTCTCCTTAATAAGGAGAGGGTTAGGGTGAGGTTTCCGTGCTTCGGGTTTTGAATTTTCCGCCCTTCGGGCGGGTGAGGGGGCGTAATTTAATGGTAGAATGCCGTTCTCCAAAAGCGGATGCGTAGGTTCGATTCCTACCGCCCCTGCCAAAAAAATAGAATCGCCGTTTTCGTCAAAATTTTGAGCTTTGAAATAATTATGGCAAACAGTAATCTTACAAACGCAAAAAAAGTAAAGAATGACGAGTTCTATACCCAGTTCGGCGATATTCAGAAAGAGATTGAAGCGTATTTGGAATACAACCCCGATGTATTCCGCGGCAAAGTAGTGTATTGCAACTGCGACGATCCGTTTGAGAGTAATTTTTTTCGCTATTTCGTGCTCAATTTCAATAAGCTTGGATTGAAACAGCTTATCACTACCAGCTACAAACCCTCGCCCATAGCAAATACGCAAATAGGGTTGTTTGGTGATGATAAGACCCTCACAAAATCAAAAGGCCGTCCAAAGGTAAACGCCAACAAGTTTATTATCAACGAAGTTGGTGACATAGACGGCGACGGCGAGTTCAACTTGAAAGATGTTGCTAAGCAGCTAAAAGCAAACAAACATAACGAATGGACGCCATTAGAAGGCGAAGGCGACTTCCGTAGCGATGAATGTATAAGTATACTTAAACAATCCGACATAGTGGTAACAAATCCGCCGTTTAGTTTGTTTCGCGAATATGTTAAACAACTTTTTGACTACAATAAAAAGTTTGTGATTATTGGAAACATGAATGCGATTACATATAAAGAAATTTTTCCATTAATCAAAAATAATAAGTTGTGGTTAGGAAATGGTTTCCGTGCTGGTAATGCTTACTTTTCTACCCCTTTTGCAAAAGAATATGGGGAAGGAATATACAATCCCGAAACGGGCCTAGTGAAATTCCGCAATGTTTGTTGGTTTACAAATCTTGACCACGGGCGTCGTCATCAACCGTTGCCACTTATGACAATGGAAGATAATTTAAAATTCAGCAAACACAAAGAAATTAAAGGCAAAAAAGCGTATGATACATATGACAATTACGATGCCATAGAAGTGCCGTTTACCAATGCAATCCCAAGCGATTATAGCGGCGTAATGGGTGTGCCGATCAGTTTTTTAGATAAATACAATCCTGACCAGTTTGAGATTATAAAATTTAGACACGGCGATGACGGAAAAGATTTGCGATTAAAAAAAGACGGATCATGCCCCTATTTTAGAGTTTTAATGAGACATAAGAAAAAATAGTATGAAAAATAATACTTCATTGGCTATTTTTGAAACTCATAAAATTCGCCGTTATTTTGATGAAAAAACGGAAATTTGGTATTTTTCAGTTATTGATATTGTGGCGGCTCTGACGGAACAATTAGATTTTCAATTGGCAAGAAATTATTGGAAAGTCCTGAAAATCCGCTTGGTAAAAGAAGGAAGTGAAGTGGTTACAAAATGTAACCGGTTGAAAATGATAGCTCAAGATGGCAAGATGCGAGAAACTGATGTCGCTGATGTGGAAACTATTTTGCGCCTGATTCAATCAGTTCCCAGTAAAAAAGCCGAACCGATAAAATTATGGTTGGCAAAGGTTGGCTATGAACGGGTGCAGGAAATGAGTGATCCGGAAAAGGCGCTTAATCGCAGTCGCGAGTATTGGCAGAAAATGGGAAGAGATCCAAAGTGGATTCAGCAAAGAATGATGGGGCAGGAAATCAGAAATAAATTAACGGATTATTGGAAAGACAATGAGGTGCGAGAAAAAGAAGAATACGCCATTTTGACGAATATTATTCATCAGGAATGGAGCGATTTGACGGTGAAAGAACATAAGGGTTTAAAAAAATTGAAACGGGAAAATCTGCGCGACCATATGACGGACGCGGAGTTGGTCTTTACGGCTTTGGCGGAACTTTCTACACGGCAGATCTCCGAGACGATGAATACAAAAGGATTGGAGGAAAATAAAATTCCGGCGAAAAAAGGCGGACAAGTGGCGAAAAACGCGCGCTTGGAATTGGAACAAAAAACCGACAAGAAAGTGGTGAGTGGCAGAAATTTTAAACAGCTGTCGGAACAAAAAAAGTTAAAAGGTAAATAGTATTAGATGCTAAAATCTCCATTAAGCAATAAAATAATATGAAAACAACTTTAAAGACCAACATTACTGTTAAGGATATTTGCGAAGGGTTTGTCTACAACGAACTGGAGGGCAAGGGGTTATTTGGCTTTGGGGGCAAGCTCACTATTCAGCCGGAGTATCAGCGCAACTATATCTATGCCGAAGGCGACGGTAAAAGAGAGATGGCTGTTATTGAATCAATACTTAAAGGTTATCCAATAGGTTTGATTTATTTTAATAAGGTTTCTGAAAATAATTTAGAAGTTTTGGACGGGCAACAACGCATCACCAGTGTTGGGCGTTTTGTGACTGACAAATTTGCCATCCAAGATGAAAACGGTAACCCGCAAAACTTTTTCGGCATGGCACAAGACAAGAAAACCAAGATTTTGGGAACAAAACTGCTTATTTATGAATGCGAAGGGACAGAAAGCCAGATAAAAGAGTGGTTTAGGACAATCAATATTGCCGGTGTTCCACTTAATCCCCAAGAGTTGCTTAATGCCGTGTATTCAGGACCATTTGTAACGCTCGGCAAAGAAGAGTTTAGTAATAGCCAAAACTCTAATATCCAAAAATGGAGCGCGTATGTATTGGGTAGCACTAATAGGCAAGATTTTTTGGAATGTGCTCTGGAATGGGTAAGTAAGAGCAATATCGGCGATTATATGAGCAGTCATAGATATGACGCAAATATTATTGAGCTGAAAAAGTATTTCAGCAGTGTGATTGACTGGGTATTTAGTGTGTTTATTGATGTGGAAAGTGAGATGCGTGGACTGGAGTGGGGACGGTTGTATGAGCAATACCATAAAAAATCATATAATCCAAAAAAGGTTTGGGAAGAAGTGCAAAAACTATATGGCGATCTGTATGTCAAAAATCGCAAAGGTATTTTTGAGTTTATCTTAGGTGGTTCTACTGATACGAAATTGCTTGAGGTTAGGGTCTTTGATGACGCAACCAAAAAATCATCATACAAAGAACAAACAACTAAAGCAGATAAAAAAGGTGAATCAAACTGCTCACACTGTGCTATTGGACATGATGCCAATAAAGAAACAATTTGGAGTATAAATGACATGGATGCCGACCATGTAACGGCTTGGAGTAAGGGCGGCGCAACTTCGGCAAAAAATTGCCAGATGTTGTGTAAGACACACAACCGAGCAAAAGGAAATCGGTAATGCAAACAAGATAATTGAATAAAATCTGGAAAATAAAACCTTAAATTTCGGTAAATTTCTCCGAACAATTTTTCGCTAATGTATCCACATTACCTCAAAATTCTTCGTAAAAATTTCCTCGAAATTTAAGATTTTCTCCTCAAAAGAGCATTCGGCGACAGCCTCCTTATATAAAAATTGTGGCCGAAAGTATTAAATTTGTGCTAAAATGAGAAGATCTAAAACATTAACTAACAACTAATTAAAAACATATGAAGAAATTTATTGTTTTGTATCATGCGCAAAAAGGTGCAATGGAAGAAATGGGCAAGATGAGTATTGAACAGCAAAAAGCCGGTATGGATATGTGGATGGAGTGGGGTAAAAAGTGTGGTAGCGGGTTAATTGACATGGGGACTCCACTTGGCAATGCTCATTCTATGAGCAAAGACAACCATGGACCAAGTGGTAGTGATGTAGTGGGTTATTCTATGTTACAAGCAGAATCTATGGGAGAAGTAAGAAAAATGATAGAGGGACACCCACACCTTATGATGCCTGGGTCATGCTCAATTGAAGTACACGAATCTTTGCCAATTCCGGGAATGTAAACAAATTAAATTTGATAGTATACAACTATGAAAAATCTTTCTTTATTTTTAAGGGGGTTGATTCAGGCGATTATTGCTGTGGCGTATATTGTGCTTGTAGTGTCTATTATGTCGCAGAAGCAGAAATGGGTTGGCCCTAACCCAGAAGTTATTACTGGCACTCTTATGTTATTGCTGTTTGTGGTATCTGCTACAGTGATGGCACTCGTCGTGTTCGGAACACCAGTGATATGGTATATTGACGGCAAGAAAAAGGAAGCCATTCGTTTGGTGCTGTATACCATCGGATCATTGGCAGGTATTTTGATCATTGCCTTTATCTTTGCTGGGTTTCTTTTTTAGCCCCCCTTAACCATTGACTTTTCGTCAGCGAATAAGTAGAATAGGGTATCAGTTATCGCCACTGGTTTCCAGTGGTTTTTCTATGCCATCAATTCGAAATATTGCCATTATCGCTCACGTTGACCACGGGAAAACAACCTTAGTTGACGCTCTTTTGCGTCAGGCGCATACAAAACTTTCCAAAGACGCGGCCGCGTCTGATTTAATCATGGATTCAAATGATATCGAGCGCGAGCGCGGCATTACCATCTTTTCCAAAAACGCGTCAGTGATGTGGCAGGATGTAAAAATCAATATTATTGATACTCCGGGCCATGCCGATTTTGGCGGCGAGGTGGAGCGGGTGCTTTCTATGGCCGATGGTTGTTTGTTATTGGTTGATGCAAAAGAAGGTCCCATGCCCCAAACACGGTTTGTGCTCAAAAAGGCGTTATCGTTAAAACATAAAATTATTGTGGTCATTAATAAAATAGATAAAAGCGATGCAAATCCTGATCATGCTTTGGATAAAACATTTGATTTATTCGTTGAACTTGGGGCTGATGATCGCGCTCTTGATTTTCCCATTGTGTACGCATCGGCAAAACAAGGCAAGGCCGGGCTTGAAGCGGATATCACAACCATGAATGATATTACTCCGTTGTTCGATGTTATTTTAAAACATATTCCCGCTCCTACGGGCAATGCGCAAGAATCGCTTCAGATGCTTATCACCTCTCTTTCATCTGATGATTTTAAAGGGAAAATCGGTATTGGCAGGATTTATAACGGCACCATGCGCAAAGGACAGGAGATTGTTCATATCAATCGCGTAGGGGTCCATGCGGTAGCTCGCATTACATCGTTGATGACATTTATTGGATTAGAGCGTGTTGAAGTTGAGAGCGCAGAGGCAGGTGATATTGTAGCGCTCGCCGGAATTTCTGATATTACAATAGGTGAGACCATTGCGGATAAAGAGAATCCCAAAGCATTGCCCTTGCTTTCTGTTGATCAGCCGACAGTGAAAATGGTATTTACGGTTAATAATTCCCCGTTTGCCGGCACTGAAGGCACATACAGCACATCTCGCCAAGTTCGCGAACGGCTTGCTCAAGAACTGCAAACAGATGTTGCATTGCGTATTGAAGATAGCGATGACGGAGCATGGACTGTTTCAGGCCGAGGCGAGCTTCACTTGGCTATTTTTATTGAACGCCTGCGTCGCGAGGGGTACGAGTTTCAGGTTGGACGGCCACATGTTATTGCAAAAGAAGTTGACGGGAAAACAATGGTTCCGTATGAATGGCTGACAATTGAGGTTCCGGAAGAGTATTCAGGACTTGTGATTGAAAATATCGGCAAGCGGAATGGCGTTATGCAGGATATGAAAGTTGAAAATGGAGTTGCGTTTATGGAATTTTTAATTCCAACGCGCGGGTTATTTGGGTATCGTAATGAATTTTTAACAGAGACGCGCGGTTTGGGGATTATGCACAGTATTTTTTACCAGTATCAGCCAGATGTAGCGAATTGGCGTGAACGCGAGCAGGGCTCTCTTGTTGCCACAGAAGCAGGTGTTACAAATTTGTACGGCTTATTAAATATTCAAAATCGTGGTATATTGTTTTTAGGGTCTGCAGTAAAGATTTATAAAGGTCAAGTCGTGGGCCAGCACTCGCGGTCTGGGGATTTGCAAGTGAACGCATGCAAAGCAAAAGAACTTTCTAATATGCGTTCAAAGGGCGATGGGCCAACTGAACATTTTGATGTTCCACGCGTTATGTTATTGGAAAACGCATTGCAGTATATTGGTGATGATGAAATGGTGGAAGTGACTCCTCTTAATGTTCGCATAAGAAAAATTGTTCTTGATAAAGATGACGAACGCCGCAGAGCGCGGGGGATGACAAAATAGATATGAATATATCACAACGCATGGCTTTATGTCTTATGCTTTTTCTACTGACAGCAGGGGTGTTTTGTTTATCCTCTGTGGCTTTGGCCACAAAAAATCCAAGGCCTGACGCCACTATCACCCATCACAGCGCTTCTTTTGTGTGTCCGATGCAAATGCCTACTCCGTTTGATTCTCATATGATACCATTTGCTGGTACTATCATTCCTCAAGACGTTGTATCGTTTTTCCTCTTTTTTGCAGTGTTACTGGTTGTTGTTGTGAGCTTGAATGAACGCTATCGTTTTTATATCCAACAGTTATTATCATCATATGGGGGTCTTAAACAGTTTTCTTATTGGGCAGAACTTTTTGCCAAGGGGATATTGCATTCAAAAATTTTTGCATAATACACACAGCGAGGAATACGCATATATGCAATGATACACATTGTCTGCCTTCCTCGTTTTTTTAGTTCTATACAAGAGTCGTAGAGACGGGGTTCCCGCCAAAGGCGGGCAAGAACCCTATCTCTACGAGAAGGATATGTTAATAGTAACAGAAATTAATAGCGATAGCGTAGAACTATGAAAGTATTCACTTTTAAAGTGCAGGGCATGACATGCCAGAGTTGCGAGGTGCTGATAGAAGACATGGTAAAAGAATTGGACGGCGTGACAAAAGTTTCATTGAATTTCCGAACAGGACGGATGAAGGTTGTAACCGACGGCAGGGCAGTAACAGCAAAACAAATTCATCACATGGTTTCTGATCATGGATACCACGTTTACGATGAGCAAACGCAGGTAACTCCGGCCCATTCTCAAGAACGTGAGCCAGTTGACATTGGCGAGTTGATTATCATTGCTCTTATTATCGGTATTGTGTTCATCTTTTTGCGCGGAGCCGGAATTATTAACCTCGGCCGTTTTAGTGTTGCAGAGGGGGCGAGCTATGGTGTGATTTTTCTTGTTGGTCTTCTTGCCGCAAGCTCGAGTTGTATTGCTGTTGCAGGCGGGTTGCTGTTAAGTTCTGCGGCTACCTATCACAGCAAGCATCCTAACGCGTCTCGCAAACAGCGATTTGTCCCGCATCTCTTGTTTAATATCGGAAGAATCGCGTCGTACACACTATTTGGCGGGTTGATCGGGTTAGTTGGGAAGGCGGTAACTATTCCTCCTCAAGTTATTGGATTATTGATGGTTCTTGCGAGTGCTGTGATGGTTGCGATGGGATTGAAGGTTTTGAGGATTGTTGATATTACCCGATATATTCATATCCCTATCCCAAAAGTGTTCGCGCGCATGGCGCATAATAGGAAGGAATCATCTTCAGGCATTGCTCCGTTATTTCTTGGCGCAAGTACGTTTTTTCTGCCATGCGGGTTTACGCAAGCATTGCAAGTGTATGTATTGACTTTGGGCAGTTTTACGCAAGGAGCGCTGATCATGCTTGTGTTTGCTTTGGGAACTGCGCCTGCTCTGCTATCATTGGGTGCTCTTACCAGTGTTACACGCGGAGTAACTCAAAAGTATGTAATGAAGTTTGCAGGCGTGTTGGTAGTTCTCCTTGGCATCTTTACCATCCAGAATGGCATGGCACTGGCAGGGATTCGTATCTCATTGCCTGAAAGCAGTTCTTCTCAAAATGGCGCGTCTGCTCAAGTAAAGATTGAAAACGGAGTTCAAATTGTAGAAATGGCAGTTACGCGCAGGGGATACGAACCGAACAATTTTATTGTTCAGCGCGGGATGCCTGTGAAATGGAAGATTGACGGCCAGTTTGTGTACGGGTGCCAGGCGTTTGTTACTGTCCCCTCGATTGGACTCTCTCGGCAGATTGATGAAGGCGCTAATGTGATAGAATTTACTCCTAAAAAAGCAGGGAAGATGGCGTTTATGTGTTCTATGGGTATGTATCGAGGCACGTTTAACGTTGTTGATGCTCTGTAGCCAATATCCCCCTTCCCCTATGTATAGGGGAAGGGGGATTGTTATCTATGAAAACCATAACATTCAAAATTACAGGTATGCACTGCGCATCATGCGCGATAAAAAATGAAAAATCGCTTAAAAAGATTGAAGGCGTGATGTCCGCTGTTGTGAATTACGCACTGAATTCGGCAACTGTTGAATATGATGAGTTGCGCGTGCAAGAGATGCAGATTCACAAAGCTATTCAAAAAAACGGATATACAGTAGAAATGGATCATGCTGATCATAATGAAACAACAGGCGGTCATCATCATCTGTCAGGGGCCGATGATGTGAAAAAAACAAAAATCAAAGCATTGATTGCAATAATGCTTGCGCTTCCAACACTGATTATTGCAATGGGGAAATTGACTTTTGGCCCAGAGATATTAGGAGAGCCATTATCCATGTGGATTGAATCCTTGTTAGGTACGATAACTGTTATCGTTATTGGTTGGCAATTTCATCGCGGCATGGTGAAACAGGCGCTTCACGCGTCTGCAAATATGGATACGCTCATATCAGTAGGGACACTTTCTGCGGTTATTTTTAGCTGGTGGAATGTTGTGATTGGAGCAGAGACGCGGTATTTTGAAACAGGCGCGGTTATTGCGGCCTTGATTTTGTTGGGGAAATTTTTTGAAGCGCGATCTCGCGGGCAGGCGAGTGAAGCGATTGAAAAACTTCTTAAATTGGGAGCAAAAACCGCGCGTCGTATCATGAATGGAGTTGAGGAAGACATTCCTATTGAAGAGGTAAAGATAGGAGATATTCTTTTAGTAAAACCGGGTGAAAAAATCCCGACTGACAGCGTTGTTGTATCTGGTGAATCTGCAATTGATGAATCCATGCTCACCGGTGAAAGCGTTCCGGTTGATAAAAAAATAGATGACCAAGTATTTGGCGCGACAGTGAATACGAATGGCGCGTTGACAATAAAAGCTGTTAAAATTGGCAACGAAACCGTGCTGGCGCAGATTGTGAAAATGGTATCAGACGCGCAGACGCAAAAAGCTCCGATCCAAAAATTGGCAGATAGTATATCTGGAATTTTTGTGCCAGTTGTTATTGTACTTGCTATTATAACCGGCATTGTATGGTATGTGATTTCCGGCTCAATAGAGCCGGCGCTTGTGAACGCGGTTGCCGTATTGGTGATTGCGTGTCCATGCGCGTTAGGGCTTGCAACGCCGACAGCGATTATGGTTGGCACGGGCAGGGGAGCAGGTCTTGGTATCTTAATTAAAAATGGGGAATCGCTTGAGCGGGCAAAACGGATTGATGCGGTTATGTTTGATAAAACAGGGACGCTGACAGTTGGTAAACCGGTTGTGACGGATATCATTTTTGTAGAGACGTCCCGTGGGGACGTCTCCGATGAGACGCGGCAACGCCACGTCTCTACAGAACGCGACCTTCTCCAAATCGCGGCAAGTGTTGAAGCGTTATCAGAACATCCTCTTGCTCAAGCAGTTGTAAATAAAGCAAAAGAGATGAGTGCTGAGATTTTTTCAGCTCAAAATTTTCAAGCCATTTCAGGTAAAGGGGTACAGGCAGTAGTTGATGGGAAGATGGTACTCATTGGAACCATGACATTTATGACTGATAACAGCATTGACGCTACGAGCATTGAATCGCAAAAATCAGTATTAGAATCGCAGGCAAAAACAGTGTTTATTGTTGCATTAGATAGTGTGGTTATTGGGTTGATTGCTGTTGCCGATACCATAAAAGAAGATGCAAAAGAAGCAGTTGAGATGTTGAAAAAAATGCACATTGATCCGGTGATGATTACAGGTGATAATCAAAAAACAGCACAAGCAATTGCGAATCAATTGGGCATTACCAATGTTCGGGCAGAAGTTTTGCCGCAAGATAAAGCGCGCGAAGTAAAAGCATTACAAGAACAAGGTAAAAAAGTCGCGTTTGTGGGTGATGGGATCAATGATGCTCCTGCGTTAGTGCAAGCAGATTTGGGCATTGCTATGGGAACAGGCACTGATATCGCGATTGAAGCAGGCAATATTGTGCTGGTAAAAGGCGATCCGCGCAAAGCAGTGGAGGCATTGCGTTTAGCGCACGCGACCTTTAGAGGCATTCAACAGAATTTATTTTGGGCGTTTGTGTATAACATCATCGGCATTCCGTTAGCGGCGTTGGGATTTTTAAACCCGATTATCGCAGGCGGAGCAATGGCGTTTAGTTCGGTAAGCGTGGTGCTTAATTCTTTGCGATTGAAGCGGGTGAAGTTGTAATTTCATCTCCCCCTCATTGATAAGGAGGGGGGATGGGGAGGTAAAAAAATAGTCCTGCCGACTGGGTGATGTTGAGGTTCACCAAGTCGGCAGGACAGCCCTGTCAGGAAGAGTATGTCGCCACTCTTCCTGACTCGAACGTGCATTCGTCGAGAGCAGTCATCCCTGATGCTGTATGATGTTCTGCTCTGTCCAGATGGGCAGTTCCTATCAACACTACTCTGATGATCAACTCTTCTTCTTCTTTCTCAACCCTCCTTACCGCCACCTCGTCCCAAATGATGTGGAAGCGAGGATAAGGATTCGCATTGATTGGACGAACCCAGCCAGCCGGAATCGAGAATCGTCGTTTGAGTTTCGGAATCGAAAATTCGATTCGCGGAGGCAACTCAAATCTCGATTTTGGCGCGGGCCTGTACTCGCAATCCTTCATCCAATCGGTGAGCGATGCATCGAAACACCCTTCCCCAAGAGGAAGAGGAACGCGTGCTCCTGCCTTTCGCTTGGCACGAATTTTTTTAGTAGGATGCCCATTTTTCCCTACGAGTTCGAGTTCAATAGAGACGAACGAATTCGTGGTTTCATGATAGTACCGGTTCATGATACCTTCTCCTTTTGAGTTGACTCGCAAACGGAAGCGAGTATGGTATTAAAACAGATGAGTATTATTTGTCAAATTTGTTGATATTCATTGTATTTTAATGTTTTTAGATGTATGATATTAGGAATATCAGAGTAAATTAATCCACAATATTCCTATGAAATTTGAACTTTCGCAACTTCCCTACGCGTATAACGCGCTTGAGCCATATATTGATGCTCAAACCATGGAGATTCACCACGCAAAGCATCATCAGGCATATATTGATAAACTCAATACAGTAGTTGAAAAATATTCCACGCTCGCTGATATGAGTGTTGAGGATTTGCTTAAAACTCTTAAAACGCTTGAAGTAGATGAAGTAGATAGAATTGCGATACAAAATCATGGTGGTGGCCATGCTAATCATGCGTTTTTTTGGGATAACATGGCGCCACAAAAACAGGGCGATGAAACACTGAAATCAGATATCGAATTAGCGTTTGGTTCGACAGACGCGTTTAAGCAAGAGTTTGCAAAAGCCGCGGTCTCTCGATTCGGAAGTGGCTGGGCATGGCTTGTGCGTGATGAAGATAACGCGCTTAAAGTATATTCAACCGCAAATCAGGATTCGCCATTATCGCAAGGCCATACGCCCATTATCGGCCTTGATGTGTGGGAACATGCGTATTATCTCAAATACCAAAACCGTAGACAAGAATATATTGATAATTGGTGGAGTGTGGTGAAGGTGTTATAGAAATTGTGTAGAGACGCCCCGCCAGCTGGCGGGGCGTCTTTTAAATAAAAAAACACACGGCAACCAGTAGACGTTGATCACCGTGGTAAAGCAGGGATGACGCGACGCAGTGCGTCTGTCAAGTTCCGCGAAAATGCTGAATTCTCTACCCAGTACACGCGATAACGGTCGCGTGGGGTTGAGAGTTCCATGATTTTCGCGGCATGTTCTGGTTCAGCGTCCCCGAATGGTTGAATCCCCTTTTTCGATCGCACAAGCCAATCGAGAGGGACTTTCAATTGCGCTGGAGCTTCTTCCAGAACAACACACTGACAGCCATTGCGTTTGAGTTCAACCTCAAAGTGGGTTGCTGCTTCTTTTGACTTGAAACCTCGAATATGGGTTTGATAACGGAAACAGAGCAATGTGTTTTCCGTATCCGTCACAGTGCCCAATGTTTTTTTCAAGAAGTATGCAAGTTCGTCATCCCCCACTGCAAGGAGAAATTCTCGAGTAAGAATTCCCGCCCTATACAGTGGCTTAAGGATGATATTCGCTAACATTACTTCTTCGATACGAGCACCTGGGTGCCAGTACAGGTGCGTTCCCAGGATAGCGCGGAGTTCCAAGAAGACGCCAAGCCGTTTCGCGTTCGTGAAATAAGGGTTTTCTCCCTGTACGCGAACGCTATCCCATATTCCGCAGACAAGCGGGTAGCGGGTAACGAGTTGGTTGATCATCTGCGTTCCCGCGAGGTCTGGCCATTCGCTTGGGAATAGTGATCGGAACCACTTGGTGTCGTTCGCGACATACGCGATTTTATCTGCGATGTCGAGAAGTTTACCAAGGAGTCCTTCATTGCGGATGATGGCCCATATTTCCTTTTGAGTGAAGTTGAATCGACGGACGAATTCGCGCCATGCTTCACCGGTGAGGATTTCGGGATAGTTGCGATCTTCATCGAGCCCGAGTCGGTCGATGATTTTAGTGGTATCCCCACCGCCTGGAGTAAGAGCGTCATGGGTTGCGGTTGCAAACCCAAGTTTGACTTCATCGCGGTAGGATAGGTTTACTCCTTTTGCGATCAACATCCCGATAATAAACACATCAAACGTGTGCGCGAATCGGCCATGTCCGTATCTTTCTAAATAAAGATTTCGGAACGGCTGATACGTATCGTTGACCGCAGGAATATGGAGGAAGCTCAATTGTCGCGTTCTTCTTAACCTCCGCAAGTTGAAGCCATCAACCACCTGTTGCAGGAGTCCATCTTCCATGGTAGTACACTGTATCCCGGTAAACGGGATTTCATTGATGATCATGAAGACGGGATCCAGCGCCTCATGTGCTCGATTGGCATGGATGTGTCTTCTCACTTGTATAGGTAATTGTGCTACCCATGCCGGTTGTTTGTCTTTTTCCACTCCTTCCATTTCATGTTGAGCGATGACTTGGAATGCACTCATGGCAGGATCACCGAGTCGTATTTCCGCATCTGGAAAGAGTTGTTGAAGCAAACCAGAGCGGGCAATCCAATGATAAACTCGCCAGAGTCGCATCCAACTTTTCCAATGTGGCCGCAACACAATACTGTCTCCAATAGAGAGACAGCCCTCCATGCCCTGGAGGTATCGAGCTGTTACCTTTGGCATCAGAGTGGCTCCTTGGTGGTGTGTGCTGAATAGTTTTCAGCAGACCAGAATAACACGGAGTATTGTATACGTCAAAACAAAAAACCAACGAAAGAGGTTATTTCTTCCGTTGTGTTTGGTGAATGAGTTGAACAGGGATCATTGTTACTGCCCGATTGTAGGGCATGGATTCTATGGTCGTCTTTTTTTGGAGCTGGATTGTACGGGTCATCGCTGTCCAGTGCTGGGTCCATGTGATCCCGTTCGGTCGCGGTTTTTCTATCCATGCGCCTGGACACATAGTCGGTCGCACTTCGCGGTGTCCCCGCACATAGATGATGGGGAATTTCCTTGCGTAGGCGCGTATCAGCATCTCGCACCGCCGTAACGCTATCGTACTTGGCTGGCTCTGGGAAAAGTCCCCATCAAAACAGATAGCCACAGAGCGGAGGTTGTTTTCTGCCTGTGGCGTACTCCACGCCACGTCAGTGTCTTCAAGTAGTTTTTCCGCAGATCCGTCGTTGTGGATAAGCCAGTGATATGCCACATAGGTCTGCTCAAGAACAATAACGCCATCCTCTCTTTGCGTTTTGCGAATGTGTCCGGGGAAGGGTTTATCATGATAGATGCGGAGTCGGTGCGATAGCGACAGTCGCTTTGCATCCATAGGGACATCAATCCCTGTGTGGTGGATAAAGATCGTATCCGTTGGGATGCGGCGCTGTTGCTTTATTGTTTCCCATCGGAAAATTGGTTGAGAGCTTGTCGGGCACGGCACGATCATCATCAGAGCCCATAGAAAGTAAACAAAAAAAGTGCGGTTCATCATCGTCCCTCCTGATTTCAACCTTATCAGTCATCTTTTTTTGTGTCAAAATATTCAATTGTATTTTTAGCGGATGTATGAGATATTTTTAAAGTATGAAACAATGGATTGCAGTAGTATTGATATCGGTTTTTGTGATTGCGGGCATGGGTGTGCCTGCGCGTGCCGCACGGCTTCCTGATCTTTTAGGGAAAATTGTTATTCAGACCGATGGATCAAAAGGGATGTGGTATATTTCACCCCGCGACAAGAGCCGCTATTATGCAAAAAACGAGGCAGAGCTTTTTGTTATTGCGTCGCAAAAAAGCATTGGCATCAGCAATAAGGATATTAAAAAAATTCCATTGTCAGCAAAGCAAAAAGCGGATAAAAAATTAGTACAGCGGCTGAAGGGATTGTTTGTTCTTCAAGTAGAAGACAAAGGCAAGATGTGGTATATCAATCCGACAAATGGCATACGGTATTATGTGAAAGACGCGCAGGCATTACGCGATCTTATGTTAAAAATCGGCGTAAAGGAAAAAGGGGTAGTTATTGCTTCTTATGCCATGAATCGCGCACAGCATATACAAGACCCGATTTTTAATGATGTCGCGTATGTCGCATATTCAAATGAGACATTCAGCAATGCAAAAAACGCAGATACGTTGCTTCCATTCGCATCTCTTGCAAAATTGATGACTGCGCTTGTTATATTGGAACATCCAATTGATTGGGATAACAAAGTGGTGATTACTCAAGAGCAGATTGAGTATCCGTGGCAGTATGCTGATAAAGGCACAACGAGTGAAATTGACCTTAAAGCAGGAGATCGTGTTTCGTTGCGCGATTTGTGGAGCGCAATGCTCATTGCGTCTTCAAATCAGTCAGCTATTATTTTAACAGATGCAAGTGGCATGGATCGGGAAGCATGTATCAAACGCATGAATGAAAAAGGCAAAGAAATCGGTATGCTCGCTACGACATTTTTTGATCCTACCGGTCTTGATCCACGCACAATTGGCACGGCAAAGGATATGGCGCGGCTTGCGGAAACTGCTTTTGATGATTTACAGATAGCGCACACCTCGGCAACAAAGGATACGATTATCATATCAGTGGCAAACGGCGAAACAGAGCGCAATGTATCAATAAAAAATCGCAATACCAGTTTATTGGCATTTGAGCCGTCTGCATCGAAAACCGGATTTTTAACAGAAGCCCAGCGCACGGTTGCGTTAAAGAAATATGGGGCAATTATTGTCGTGCTTCACGCGCGGAGTATGAATGAACGCAATACTGTCATTCAATCGTTGATTGATGGCATTTCACAATCACAGTCCATTGCTGTGAATTAATCTCTATTCTATGTGTATACGCATTTTCTTTGCATTGTTTCTCTTTATTCAGATTGCGACATTCCCGTTGATCGGACATGCATCGCAAGAGCAAGATCAAACACAATCATCTCAACAAGAAGGCGAGGTTCTTCCCTCAATGATCAGGGCTGTTGAAGCAAATGCCGGAGATGATCAAAGCGCGCTGGTTAATACCGAGTCGTTTTTCAGTGCTGAAAAATCAGTGATTTCCCAGGGCAGAGAAGAGGGCGTGTCATATGTGTGGAGTTTTGGCGATGGAGCGACTGGGATGGGCAGGGATGTTAGCCATGTGTATAAAGAGCCCGGGGAATATCGCGCAACGGTTATTATTGAGGATAGCGGAATCAATAGCAAAGACAGCGATGATATTATTGTGCGCGTGATGGAAGATGCTATTTTTTTAATGTATACCGAAGATGTGCCTCAAGAAAGTATTGCAGAAGCCGTTACTGCTGGCCAACGAAATAATTTTCTCGTCCATCTTTTGGGAGTAAAAAAAGACGCGCAGGATTTTGTGCTTGAGAACAATCTTTCAAATGAATTATTGGAACGGACAGCGGAAATTCGCAAATCAAAATTGATTGTGTTGTGGACAGAAGGATCAATCGGCATCAACGCGCTTGCCCGATTCGGCCAGACAATTAAAAATCCTGGCGATTTTTCTAAAAAAGGCATTGTGGTTGTTGAGGAAAGTTCATCCAATATTTTAGCGCGTCTTGCTCAGCCGATTTTTGACATTTTTACGCCACAATATTTATTGATAGCATCTCCGCGTTTAGTGTCGCAGATTATTCAAGACACAACAACAGATACGGTTATTGCGAATGTTCAGCAAAGCGGTGAACAGTTTCGTATTTTGGGAATTCACTCGCGCCGCGATGTCAGCACGCTCACACCGTACAACTTTTTTTCCGTGTTTATTAACTGGCTGATTAACCGCGGTGTTTCGGTTAACACGGTATTTTTGATTCTGATGTTGCCGATTATTGCCACTATCGTTGCTTTTTCGCGTCAAATTATTGGCATTAAAACATTTGGTATTTATATTCCAACTATTCTTACCATTACGCTTGCAACAACCGGGTTGAAAGAGGGGTTGATTATTTTGGCAATGATTTTGTGCATTGGCACTATCGCACGCATGGTATTAAAAAAATTACGTTTGCTGTATCTGCCTCGCGTTGCGTTGGTACTGACGTTAGTGAGCTTTGCGATGCTGGCCCTGCTTTCGGCAAGCACATATTACCGCACCCTTAACCTTATTGGTGTATCCATTTTCCCGATTCTGATTTTGATTGTATTGGTTGAAGAGTTTGTGAAAGTGCAGATGGAGGAAGGTACAAAAACCGCCACGTTTATCACAACCGAAACGTTAGCCATTGCAATAGTGGGATATTATGTTGTGCAAACATCATTTGTAAGGAATTTTGTGTTAAGTTATCCTGAAATAGTTTTGATTACTGTGTTGATTAATTATATTCTTGGCAGATGGCACGGCCTGCGGTTGCTTGAATATTATCGGTTTCGCAATGTGCTTGCCGTTATTTCAGAACAAAAAGAAAGTAAAAAGAAAGTTCCTCAAGATCATGAGAATGAGCAAGGATAATATAGATTCCGTATTGTAGAGACGTGCCGTTGGCACGTCTTGAATACATACTACCGCTTTGAGACGCCATTCCTCCAGGCGGGTGGGTAGCGAGGCGTCTCTACACAACGATATTTTATGGATATCTTCAAAATGTTGAAATCAAGTAAATCGCTTCTCGGGATGAACTCCCGCAATCTTGAATTTGTTCATCCTTCTAATGCAAAACGGGCAGTGCAGATTGCAGATAATAAACTGCTGACAAAACAGGTATTGCAGAAGCATGATATTCCAGTGCCAAAGGTGTACTCTGTGATAGGCACTAAAAAAGATATTAACGCTTTTTCTGCTGATTCATTGCCAGACAGTTTTGTGTTAAAACCCAATCGCGGGTTTGGCGGCGAAGGGATTCTGATTGTGTATGCGCGAAAAAAAAACGGCTATTGGATTGATTCTGATAAAAATGAAATTTCAAGCGATGATATTAAATCGCATTTGCAGGATATTTTAGATGGCAGATTTTCACTGTCTGATACGCCTGACATTGCTTTTTTTGAAGAGCGCCTTGTGAACGATCCTCTGCTTAAATCCATTGCGTACAAAGGTGTGCCTGATATTCGAGTGATTGTGTATAATAAGGTTCCGATTATGGCAATGATGCGTTTGCCAACGCCGGAATCGCATGGCAAAGCAAACCTTCACATGGGTGGAATCGGTATCGGGATTGATATTGCAACCGGCAGAACAACGCGCGCGATTCAGTATGACGAATTGCTTGTGCTTCCTGGCGGAGTTACTCCGTTAGATGGGTTTAAAATTCCTATGTGGGAAGATATTTTGCAACTTGCAATTCGCGCTCAACAGGTGAGTGATTTGGGGTATTTGGGTATTGATATTGTGTTGGTAAAAGATAAAGGTCCGGTGGTGTTGGAGTTGAACGCTCATCCTGGGTTATCAATTCAAATTGCCAATATGACCGGCTTAAAAGAACGGCTCTTGCGCGTGCGTGGTCTTGATGTTGATTCAATTGAAAAGGGGATTCGCGTGGCAAAAGAATTATTTTCTGATCATTCGCTGATTGATCGAGAAGGCACGGTGGTTGCGCCGGATGAACCGAAAATTATCCGTTCATCAGAGAGTGTGTATGTGTATCATAAAAACGGCGATGATCGGATGAAAGTGAACGCGCGTATTGATTCCGGCGCAAAAACAACATCGCTTGATTTGGAACACGCGCGTTTGATTGGATTTGACGATGCAGTAGAATTTTTAAAAGAATATCCGGTCGGCAGTCCCATGACTGCGACAAAAGCTGAACGTGTGCGCACAAAAATTGCTAAACAAATAAAATCACATCCGGATATTGTTCGGGTGCGCGCGATTCATTCCGCATCCGGATCAACAGTTCGGGCGTATATTCCGCTGACTATTAAATTAAAAAATAAAAAAGTAAAAACCGTTGCCGCCTTGATTGATAGAAGTCATTTAAAATTTCCTATGATTATCGGCAGAAAGGATTTAAAAGGATTTCTTGTTGATCCCGCGCTTGAGCACACAGTTCAAGATGTAACCCCACCCTCTCCGCCAACTGGCGGGCCCTCATCGTAAGCGAGGGGCAATCCTTCCTCATAGAGGCATCACCCTGTCTGGCTCCGCCGTTCACCCCTCCTCCGAGAGGAGGGGATACTCCCTCTCCTTGATAAGGAGAGGGTTGGGGTGAGGTATTTCATTTGTATACATATCTATAGCAATTTTCTAAAAAAATATTATGGATGATAAGATATTTGCCACACCAGATGGAGCATTTGCGCATATTCGAGAATGTGCTGATACAGATGAAGATACCCAAGCGGCGTTGGAATTTATAAATGCAATCCGTGCGGAAGATGCCATGATTTCTAATTCTGGCCCTCCGTTGTTATTTGAGCAGGAACGGGTATGGATACAAGAAACAGTGCGTGAGTGCAGGAATAAAGAAAAAGTACTCCTTTCTGCTTGGGACAATGCAACACTGGTGGGGACAAGTGAAATAGTACGAAAAAAAGACAGGTCTACCCATGTCGGCGTGTTTGGCATCACTCTCTCAAAATCATGGCGTGGAAAGGGGCTTGGTTCATATTTGATGAATGAGATTATGCAAAAAGCCCACACCGAACTTGGCATTACGCATGTATTTTTAACGTGCTTTGCGGATAATGTGTCTGCGCAGGCACTGTACAAAAAGATGGGGTTTGTAGAAACAGGCAGAAATCCAGATATGATCCTGTATAAAGGTGTACTCATGGATGAAATTACCATGATGAAAAAAATGTAACGTTGACTCTCTCTATGGGAAGCAGTATCATGAAGATATATGAATCAAGGAATTACTGGGAGAATTTTAGAGTATGTAGCCGTTTTTGAGCAAGAACACGATGGCGGATTTTCTGTTGTTATTCCGGCTCTTCCAGGGTGTATATCCGAGGGAGATACTTTTGAGGAGGCTCAAGAAAATATCCAAGAAGCCGCTGAACTTTATCTATCTGTGATGAAAGAAAGAATCTTATACCGAAACAGTCACGATTTGTTGTTGCGGCAGTAGGCGTGAAGGTCTAAATGCGCTATGCCCAAAATTCCTACCCTTAAATCAAGAGAGGTGGAACATATTCTTGAACGGGCAGGGTTTGTGTTTATACGACAAAAAGGAAGCCATAGGATGTATATTCAGGGAACGCGGGCTGTTGTTCTGCCATGGCATACAAAAGATTTACGAAAAGGAACGCTTTCGAATATTATCACACGATCAGGATTATCAGTGGAAGAGTTTCTTAACCTTCGTTGAGGAGGATACATTTACTGACGACGCAGTGAATAGAAGATATCGTATACATTGCATATGATGAAACGACAATCAATCATGATGTCAATGACCATGATGCCAGCCCCCACGGGTTGAAGATTGTTGTTGTAAAGATATTTCTTATTCATAACATCATTCTTTAGCCCTCTATGCGGGCTCTTTTTTATCTATGTTTTGTACCATTATTAACGATTGCAAAGATGCTAACGCCTTTGGCCGTCAAAGCACGCGTGTTGCCTCACTTTTATCGTGTCCAATTACTACGATTGGAGTTTCTTCTGATATAGAGGCGGCTGGTAATCTCATAGACGCACTCGACGCGTCCGAAGGTCGTGAAGGGTTTATTTTAGTAAATGTTGCTCCACGCGATGGCGCGTCAAAAAAATGGGGGAATGGATCCCCCTTTGCTTTGTTTTCATATCACAAGACGCAGGTTATTTCTTCTGTGGAAGGATATACTCTTTCTTTGGTAAAAAAATTATTACCACAATCGCACTTGCAGATTATTTCTTTTGAAAAAATTGTTTCGCTGTTTTCTGATCTTGACGAAGCGGGTAAAATTCGCATAGCGACAACCCAGTTTAGAAGTTTTGAATTTTTACCGCGCATCGCATGTCTGCTTGCGCAATCAGTGGTTGACATTCCAACAACTCCGCTTGCATGGGATACTATCCAAGATATCTCACCAACAATCTGGTGGGTAGATAATTTTGGAAACTGCAAAACAACTTTAACCAATCAAGATATTGAAGTCGAAACAACAAAAATCATTTCATTCCCGTTTGGCGAACTGCCATTCTATCTGCGATTGAAAGATGTGCCAGACAACATCACTGCCTGCGTCATCGGTAGCTCCGGTATCAATAATATTCGCTTGCTCGAAATCGTTGTTCAAGGCGGATCGGCCACGCAGACCTTGAACATCGGTATAAGAAATCGTCTCTAATACAAAAAAAGAGCGGGGGAGTGTTTTATGAGGATTTAAAAAAGACAAATAAAAAATAGGCCACAGTTGAGAGTGGCCCTTGAATCCTTGGTTGAACGAAGGATTCATCGTTTGACACATTCTCTAATGAAGGGAACATGTATTATGCGGGAGTTGTTTTGCGGAGGGCAATAAAGCAAATCCCCCAATTGCAGATGAGTCCAAGGATGGGGTAGACACCGTCTTGGACATCACCTTTCCATCGGAGAACGACAACCATGGCTGTGAGAATGTACGATACTCCCCAAAGAAACCACGGCACCGGTTTTTCTTTTTGAGGATCTTTGAGTACTTCGGCGGCAGTAGGGATGTATCCCATTGCCAGCGCGAGTTGGAGAAACAGATTGGCAATAGTTGCACTCTTGGTTTTCCACCACATCAACATCGAGACACACGCAATCGTCAGGCATATATATTCAAGCAATGTGAGTTGCTTCATACTGGCCTGTTGATTCCGTTTTGCAAATGCCCACACAAACGTGAGTACATTGATGACGCTTGAGACAAGTGGGAGAACTGTCTTAACATCGTCCCCAGTCATAAGGCGGTAACTGAGGAGGTTAAGGATCTGAATCACAGCCCATAATCCCCATGACGAAAGATTGGGGGTGGCGCGACCTTTATGGATATGCAGAAAGTAGAATGCAAACCCACTGAGATTAACCATCCCAGATACCATGGCAATGGCGAGTGAAAAGTTCATCTGTCATCCTTTCGAGGGGATAAGTTGCGCAATCGGGGGATATTATGATGGAAAGATTTCTTTTGTCAAGTTGATCATTGTTGACATAATTGTCATTTTTAGGTTATAACAATGGCATGTTCTTTTGAGTTTTTGTGTAGGTGAGAATTTGAAGGGGGGCATACGATGATCCGTGTTCTTGCAGTGTCCGCTCCAGAGTTACCGTCAGGAGGTATTGGGTTTGCTCTGACAAGTCGCGACCCTGTGAGCTTATATAACGCTTGTCGTTATGCGGCTTTTTTAGCGGAAAACAGGGTTGGTATGTGGAGTGAGTCTAATTGGGCAGTACCACGAATACAACGCAGGAGATCAGTCCTACTTATGCATTCCCTACAGGATGATCTTCCGCGTTTTGTGCAAGCCCTTGAAGAAGTGAGGCCGAATCTTTTATTGCTTGGGGCAATGACGCCTTGTCTTCCCGGTGCTGTCGCGTGTGCTACGATTGCCAAAGAAATGTTTGGCGATGATGTGTGTGTTGTACTGGGAGGTCGTCATGCCACAGAAACAATCTATCACAGTGCCGGCATCTGCGCTGGTCCGGTGGCACATCATCATGGCTCTCCGATTCGCCTGATGGCAGAGGGGCTCATTCCTCTATGTTTTGATCTGGTAATCGCCGGTGAGGGCGAGCACCTTATTCCATGGTTAGGGGAAACCATCGGCCATCTTGAGCAACGCGGTATTCCTTGTGCGCGTGTACAATTTCACCTCGATGGTGTGTGTGATGTCCCTGGTAATTGGATCATGAGCTGGTGTGATAATGGGGATGGTTTTACTGTTGAAGGGAAAGGAATCCCTATTGATCGCAATACTCTTCCTATACCATGCGACATGTTTGGGATTGGGACGGCCTTTGACGTGTTTGATGGCCGTTTAACGGCACACGCATTTAGTGATACCGGCCCTGGCTGTGCGTTTGACTGTAATTACTGCAGTGAGCGACGCAGTACCGCAGGATCACTGCTGCAACTCGAAACGAGCGCGACGCGTTTGTATCGGCAATTGCATGCGGCTGTTCGTGTTGTTGCTCATGATAGTCCTCAACAAAAAGCATCAGCGTTTGTTGAGGACTCCACGATATTGGCTGGATCTGTTTCTGCGTTGAAGCAATTTGTCCGCCAGTTGGAGCGATTTCCTTTGGATATTCGCTTTGGAGGGCAGTTGACTATTGACCAGATCACCAGCCGCAGAGAGATTCTCTCGACATTGAAGAAGGTAGGGTTAGATTACCTCTTTATTGGCATCGAAACGCTCAACCCCAATGAAATTGGCGGAATGAGTAAAGACCTCAAGCAGGCGACTGCCAGTTGGAAGTCCCGTATTGACGAGGTACTCGATCTGCTTTCTTCTCTCGGTATTCAAGCCGGTTCTGCGCTACTGTTTGGTTTGGGAGAATCGGTGCATTCCCGTGAACAGTTGTTTGAGTGTTTACAAGGGTGGCGTGCTCGGTATGGCATGCCTCATCCAGTAAGCATCAATTGGGCAGTACAGCATCCACTGAAAGGAGAAGATCACGGGATGCAGTATCGGTACCATGAATGGGGAATCCCTGATGGTCCATTCATCGAGGCCTTTCAGGGATATGGAGAAGCATCAATTCTGTACCCCATTGCAGGGCAAGCTCGTCCGACCTTGGATGAAGTATTGCATGTGCGTGCAATGTACGAATCACTCATTTCATAAGGAGTTCGCTATGATCTCAATTGATCAGCAACTGAAAACAGTTGCACCAAAGTTGCGTCTTGGGATTGTGGTTGCCGATGGCATTGTCGTTCAAAAGAGGGACGACGTCCTCTGGAGCGACCTCAAGCGACAAGGACGGACTTTGGCAAAACAGTATCCGACGCGAGAAGCCCTGCGACAGGCGCCAGAGATTTCTGCGTTGGATCGGGCGTATCGTTCGTTGGGGGTTGACCCTCGCCGATATCCTGGATCTGCCGAAGCACTTGGTTTGCGGATGTTGTCCGATGATCAGGGTAAGGTAAAGGGATTGTATCAAATCAACACGGCAGTTGATGCGAACAATCTCGTATCTTTGCAAACCCTGTGTTCAGTGGGCGTGTACGACTTGAAAAACCTTCACGAACCGCTCGTGTTTCGCGTAGGGCAAGTCGGAGAAGGATACACGGGAATTGGCAAGGAAAAGGTGAGTATCGCCAACCTTCCGGTATTTGCCGACGCGAATGGCCCTTACGGTAGTCCGACTGCCGATTCCAACAGGGCGATGATCACGCTCGAAACAAAACGGATGATGCTGGTCATCATCAGTTTTGCTGGTGACGCTCTGCTGGATCTCAAGGTTTCTGACACCTCGGATATGCTTCAGGAGTATCTGAACGTCTCGCACAATCACGTGAGCACACAGATCGTGGAGTAGGCGATGAGTCACTCGGATCCTCAAACATTCTATGGTAGCGGGGCAGGAGACGCACTTGTAAATCCTGCCCACTACCCTGAAGAGATTGTCTGTTTTCTTTCTGCGGAGTCGGAGATATTGGAGCTCTGCGCTTCATCTTTCTCCACGCTGATAGAATGCGGATGCATGGATGGCCGGTTCCTTCCATGGGCCCATGATCACGGTAAAGCATATATCGGCATCGAGCCGGTGGAGCGGTATGTTACGCAAGCGCGCCATACCGTAGAGGCATTGCAGGCGAACGCAGTCATGTGCTGTGACGGTGCTGAAAACATATGCGCTATCCTTACTGATCATGGAATTGATCCGAGGGTCGCAATGGCGTTTTTCCCGTTTAACAGCATCGGCAATGTGTCAGCAATCATGCCTGTGGTCAATGCCCTTGCTCAAAGCGATGTTGGGGTATGTATAAGTACATACCAAACAACTGATTTGGCAACAGATGCCCGCCGAAGGTATTACGAACGTTGTGGGTACGAGCAACTTCGGTGCCGTACAACGCAGGAGGGAGTTTGTTTTGAGGCAATAGGAGGGTTATGCACATGGGCATACCATGTGCCTTATTTCATCTCCCTTGCTCATGACCATGGGATTGTTTTTACTGCTATTCCTTTTGCGGGTATAGGAGTAGTATATTTCTCAAAAAACCTTTACCCGTACGAATGGCGTCAGTAACGAGACGCCTTTTTTCTTTGACAAAAAGGGTTATTTTATGTAAGTTCTTTTTATCTGCGACGACTGTACCTACCACTCGTTATACTTCAAGGAGAAGATCATGAGAGCGTCCATGATGGATCTTGTTACGATGCGCGAGACTCCGACCAACGCTGTGGCTAAAAGTCACGCGTTCATGCTACGCACTGGTCTGATCGAACCAGAGTCAGCGGGCGTGTTTTCATACACAGCGCTGGCGGTGCGAAGCATGCTCAAGATCGAACAGATCGTCCGCGAAGAAATGAATCACGCGGGCGGGCAAGAGATTCGTCTCCCGGTTCTGTTGTCTGCTGATCCATGGAAGCAGACAGGTCGTTGGGACAGCATGGATGTCCTGTTCAAACTCGAAGCCGATGGGACGCAGTTCTTGTTGGGGCCGACTCATGAGGAGCCGATTACGTTGTTGGCTAAGAAGCGGATTCGTTCCCGAAGCCAACTCCCCCAACGCTGGTACCAGATCACCCCGAAATTCCGGAAGGAAAAGCGTCCGCGTGCCGGCGTACTGCGCGTTCGTGAGTTCATAATGAAGGATCTGTACTCTTTTGACGCAGACGCCAAAGGGATGGACCGAAGCTACGATGCTATGGTTCGCGCGTACTGGGCCATCTTCACGCGATGCGGTCTGACAACCCTGTTCCAGACACAGGCGGACTCAGGCGCAATCGGCGGTGATGCGTCTGAAGAGTTCATCGTTCCGGCATCATCCTCTGCTGGAGAGTGCGAAATTGTACACTGCACTGAGTGCGGGTACACCGCAAACATCGAAAAGGCGTCATGCACTATTCCTCCATGGAAGGAGGAAGCTCTCAACCCGATGGAGAAGCTGCATACTCCGAACGCCGGAACCATTGCAGAGGTCAGTGCGTTTCTTGGCGTTACACCAGAACGGTTGGTTAAGACCCTCATCTACGAGGCAAAGTACAAAGGAGCCCAAACTGAGGTTTTCGCGATTCTGATCCGCGGAAATCTCGATGTGAATGAGGTCAAACTCAAAAACGCACTCGGATCAGAGTGCATTTCAGTCAAGCCGGCTATGATTCCGGATATCGAAGAGGTAACCGGTGCGGCTGTCGGTTTTGCTGGTCCGCTGGGCATTCAATGCCCGATTCTCGCAGACGGATCTGTCGTTGGGATCCAGAACTTCGTGAGTGGAGCAAACGACACGGACTATCATTTCGTCAACATGAACTGGGGGCGGGACGTCAAATCACCGGATAAGGTGGTGGATGTTCGCAGTGTCAGGGCCGGCGACTGTTGCCCAAGGTGCACTAATGCACTTGAAGCATACACCGGAATTGAGGTTGGACATGTGTTCAAGCTCGGGACCGTCTACGCCGAGAAGCTCAAAGCCACCTTTCAGTTGGCAGATGGTTCTCATCAGCCGTTCTGGATGGGGTGCTATGGCATCGGCATCGGACGGATCATGGCGGCCAGCATCGAGTTACATGCTGACGAGCGGGGGGTTGTATGGCCTGTTGCAATCGCGCCGTATCACTGTGTGGTGATTCCGGCGAACCTCGCTAAGCACGGCGACGAGGCCGGGAACATCTACCGCGATCTGTGCGATACCACCGATGTTGAGGTGGTGTACGATGACCGCGATTTCAGTTTCGGTGTGAAAATTGCGGATGCCGAGCTGATCGGTTATCCGTTTATCATCGTCGTCGGCAACAAAGGCATCGAAGTACGAACCCGCATGACCGGAGAGGTAACCTCATTGCTTTCTCTATATGAGGCGGTCGGCATGGTGTCTCAAGGAGTGGAAACCGCTCTGTATTTCGCAAATTCGAACGCACATTAGGAGGATGGCCTATGGTCGTCTCAAAGAGGTATACCCAAGAAGCACATACATTGCTAACAGGTATACCTCATTTTTTTTGACAAAAAATTAGCGGCGTAATATATTTGTTATCAATCGAAACGGGTGTGTCCGCAACTTGAGGTGAAGGGATTTGACAATGCGACTCTGTCGCCCAGTCATCTACTTCGTATCGTGTCGCACAAAGGGGGTGCAGGGCAGGGAAGTTGGATTATTCAGATCCATTTTCCAGCCACTTGACCCTAATATCGAGGTGCACGTTAAGAGTGCGCCTCACAACTTTTCGGTTGATGAGTTCATTCAAACCCGAAATAGTGGAGTCATCATCGGAGGTTCGGATGCGTCAGTGTATGATTCTCTGCCTTGGCTTCCCAAGTTACAGAGCTTCATCAAGTACTGCCACGAGTCACACATCCCGCTGTTAGGGATTTGCTTTGGGCATCAGCTCATTGCAACAACCTTAGCAAACGCCATCGTTGACAAAGATCCCAGAGGACGTGAATTCGGACGCGTTGCGGTGGATCTTACTGTCGCTGGCATGTTCGATGAGTTATTCCTGGACATACCTGAACGCTTCTGGGGATTGGCAACTCACCGCGATTCAGTGGTGCGTTTGCCTCAAAATCCAGATGTGAAGGTTCTCGCAGAGACTCACCACAATGGAGTTCAGTCGTTAGCGATCGGCGGCAAAACGCGGACGGTCCAATTCCATCCCGAGTGCCTTGCTGAAGACATTGCCTCACGCGCTCGTGCGCGTCAAGCGGCACTCATGGCAGAAGGGTTTTTCAAGAATGAGGCAGAGTACGCTGACTTTCTGGCGCACTTGGCGGAAACGCCTGACGCCCGGAAAGTTCTGGGAAACTGGTACAGCAAACTCGTGTTGTGGCGGTGAAACCATGATCGAGGGTAACCCTCGAGGGAATGCCTTTACACCCAAGGTGTTCCCGTTTTTTTGCCTTTTTTATTTTTTTCTTGACATTTTTTTTCACACAGTGCCTAATAGTATTAATGATGCAAACAGGAAAGAATAGTAATGAGTATCCACTTACCAGAGAGCTCGTGGCTGGTGAAAACGAGTTAAGTGATATTTGTGAACCCGCTTTCTTTTGGGGCCTTGGAAAAATCCGTGCGCAGAGCGCGGAACAACAAGGCGAGTGTCCTCGCTCTACAAAGAGGCAATAAGCACAAAGATAGGTGGTACCACGATAAGCATAGAGACATCACACTCTAAAACGCTTTCGTCCTATCAATCATTTTTTGAATGGTTGAAAGACGAAAGTGTTTTTTTATACACACAAAATATGAATAAAGAAGTTATCACAATAAAAATTGGGTCAAATGCGTTATTGGGGGAAAGTGGGAAAAATTTTGACACAGATATTATTACACATTTACTTGATGATATTTATAAGTGGCGAAAACAATACCACATTGTTTTGGTTTCTTCAGGCGCGGTTGCCGCAGGCAGGATTGTATTGCAAAAAACGGCTGATACCCTGGATCGTTCAACCCTTGCCGCAGTTGGCCAAATGCATTTGATTGATATGTACTATCGTCTTTGCGTAGAGCGAGATATTGTACCATCTCAAATTCTTATTTCCCGCGAACATCTCACGGTACGAGAAAATTATGCGCACATAAGGCATACGTTTCAGGAGTTATTGCATCATGATATTTTCCCAATAGTAAATGAAAATGACGCTGTCGCGCTTCAAGGTGGCGGGTTTGGCGATAACGACGCGTTAGCTGTGTACGCCGCGATTCTCTCGCGATCAGATCGTTTGATTTTTTTGACAAACTTGGATGGGCTATACACCGCTGACCCGCGCGTTGATGCCAATGCAGAATTTTTAGAGCGTGTTGATAATATTGATCAAGAAATTACCGCAATGTGTTCGGCATCTCGGTCATCGTTTGGCACCGGCGGTATGCTTTCAAAATTACGATCTGCAAAAATGGCAACAACCGCAGGTATTGATGTTCATATTATCAATGGCCTTAAAACAGAGAATCTTTCTCAATTGCTTTCAGGAGAGAAAGTCGGTACATGGTTCCCTCGTATTGGAGAGGATTCATTATCTGATAAAAAATTATGGCTTCTTCTTGGTTCAACTTCAAATGGGCAGATTATTGTTGATGATGGCGCAAAAGAAGCGCTTAAACAGAGGAAAAGTTTACTTGCCGTTGGGATTAAAAAAGTTCGTGGTAAATTTGTACAAAAGGACTTTGTGAATATTCTTGATATGCAAGGCGATACCATTGCGTTGGGTATTGTTGATTATGATTCAGAAATCCTATCAGAAGCGCTGAAACAAAAAAAAGATAAAGAAAGTATAAGACGGCGTTTGCCTCGCGAAGTCGTACATTCTGATAATATTACGTTATTAAAGTAAAAAATTTTTATGAATATAGGAATCATTGGGATCGGGAACATGGGATCAATTATTGTAAACCGTCTTTTAGAAACAGGATTCCCTCAAAAGAATCTTTTTATCACAGATACCCATGCAGAAAATCTTAGTATTTTGCCGAGTTCGCAACACGCATTATTGAATGAAATCGCGCAGAAATGTGGTATTGTTATACTTGCGGTAAAGCCACAGGATTTTCAAGCCGTTGCGTCTGAAATACATCCGACTCTTTCAGATGAGACATGGATTGTATCTATTATGGCCGGGATTGAGAGTGATATTATTGCTACGGCTTTCGATGTTACGCATGTAGTTCGGTGTATGCCCAATTTGCCTTCCCGTATCGGTAAGGGCATCACTGTTTGGACATCACAACAATCATCCATTCCTGATGAAATAACATTATTTTTTTCATCTTTAGGTGATGATATGCGAGTTGAGACAGATGATTTGGTTGATCGCGCAACTGCATTAAGCGGGTCAGGGCCTGGGTATGTGTATTATTTAGAAGAGCAATTTATTATTGCTGGAGAGCATTTGGGCTTTACTAAAGATCAAGCACAGCGTCTTGTGCAGGCAACGTTTTGTGGCGCGCTTTCTCTTCAGGAAGGAGAACGAGTTGTGCCTCAAGAGCTCCTCGTGAGAGTAACATCAAAAGGTGGTACAACTGCCGCGGCGATAGAAATACTTAAAAACCGCGATGTCGCATCCATTTTTTATCAAGCAGTTCAGCGCGCGTATGAACGCGCTCAAGAAATGAAACAATCACTGTAATATGCCATATACAAAAAAAGATATTTTTCAGCAATTAGCGCAAGCGCGGCGAGCTCATTATGATATTGCTCGTCTTTCTTGTGTTGAGCGTAACGCTGTGCTGAATGCGATTCAACAAGAAATACGCGTGCATCAAGAGAGTATTCTCAAAGCAAATCGTCGTGATGTAAAAGGAATGGACGCAGGAAATCCTAAAGTTGATCGGCTTATTCTTGATGAAAAAAGGATACACGCAATGCTCGCCGATATGCGCGAGATTGTAAAACAACCAGATCCGCTTGGCAGTATACTTTTCGAAAAAACATTACACAATGGGTTGGAATTGAAAAAAGTATCAGTGCCGTTGGGAGTGATCGGGGTGATATATGAATCGCGGCCTAATGTGACGCTGGATGTGGTTGCGCTGGCAATCAAATCCGGGAATGTGGCTGTTTTGAAGGGCGGAGAAGAGGCAGGGGAAACAAACCGCGCGATTGTTGCATGTATCCATACAGCACTGCGGCTGAAAGGGAGTTCCTCGGATGCGGTCATAAACTTTGGTTCTGCTCCGCGATCTTGCGTTTCCCATCTTTTGAAAGCAGAGGGGTTCATTGATGTTATTATTCCGCGCGGTGGAAGAGGGCTTATTGATTTTGTTCGGAAAGAAGCAGTAGTGCCGATTATAGAGACCGGCGCAGGCGTATGCCATATTTATATTGATGAGGTCGCGGATATTTCAAAGGCAGTAAAGATTGTCGCAAATGCAAAACTCACGCGACCATCGGTGTGCAATTCTCTTGACACAATAGTGATGCACAAAAAAGTTGCGCAAAAAATAATTCCATTGATTGCGCAAGAATTTAAGAAAAAACACGTTATGATTCATGCAGATACAGCAGGATATGCGATTTTGAAAAACAATGAATATCCTTTTGTACGCAAGGCGAATAAAGATACATGGTCAACTGAATGGTTATCCTTTCAATGTGGGTTAAAAATAGTGAATACAGTAGATGATGCGCTCAATCATATTGCTGATTACAGCACCCGTCATTCCGAAGCGATTGTTACAGAGAATAAAAAAATTGCTTACCGGTTTTTACAAGAAGTGGATGCCGCGGTTGTGTATCATAATGCATCTACTCGGTTTACTGATGGCTCATGTTTTGAAATGGGCGGAGAAATCGGTATCAGCACGCAAAAACTGCATGCGCGTGGGCCCATGGGATTGAAAGAGTTGACTACCTATAAGTGGATTGTTTCAGGAAATGGCCAGATTCGAGAGTAAGGATAATATTGTAATTTTTCATGACTCTGTTAATGTTATAGCATAATTTTATGAGATTGCCATGGAAAGGGGAATGCCATGGTTTTCTCTCTTTGATATATGACTCAAGATCCACTGCCAGTAGATGGCGCTTCGCTCCAAGAAGTAAGTAATAAGCCGTCTTCAGAAAAACACACAATTGCTACTCGCGCAGAGGATTATTCCCAGTGGTATCTTGATATTATTGATGTTGCCGAGCTTGCGGAAAACGCGCCAGTGCGAGGATGCATGATTATCAAACCCTACGGCTATGCGATTTGGGAAAATATCCAGCGGATTTTAGATGCTCGGTTTAAAGAGACCGGTGTAAAAAATGCGTATTTCCCGTTATTTATTCCACAAAGTTTTTTTGCGCGAGAGGCAGAACATGTTGAAGGTTTTTCTCCTGAATTAGCAATCGTTACCCATGCAGGCGGTAAAAAGTTGGAAGAACCGCTTGCGATTCGGCCGACATCAGAAACCATTATTTATGATGCCTACTCGCGCTGGGTGCACTCGTACCGCGATTTGCCATTGGTGCTGAATCAGTGGGTTAATGTGGTGCGCTGGGAACTGCGCACTCGGCCGTTTTTGCGTACAACCGAGTTTTTATGGCAAGAAGGGCATACTGCGCATGCAGACGAACAAGACGCTCAAAAGCGTACCATTCAAATGCTTGAGGTGTATAAAAAATTTGTTCAGGAGATTTTAGCTATTCCTGTGATTGATGGCCAAAAATCCGACTCTGAACGGTTTGCAGGCGCAGAACGAACCTATACTATAGAAGCATTGATGCAAGATGGTAAGGCATTGCAATCAGGCACATCGCACATGTTAGGCACAAGTTTTGCAAAAGCGTTTAATGTTTCATATTTAGATAAAGAAGGTGGCAGGCAATTTGTGTGGTTGACCAGTTGGGGCGTAAGCACCCGATTGATCGGCGGGTTGATTATGACACACAGCGATGATAAGGGGTTGGTACTTCCGCCCAATATCGCGCCAATTCAGGTTGTCATTATCCCGATTTGGAGTACAGACGCGGAGCGGGATATGGTTTTTGCTAAAGCGCAAGAATATGCAGTGATATTGAAAAGCGCGAATGTGCGCGTTGAAATTGATATGAGCGATGAGGGCAGACCAGGGCCAAAGTTTTTTGCATGGGAGAAAAAGGGAGTGCCGTTGCGTATTGAACTTGGGCCAAAAGATATTGAGGCACACTCTGTTATCGCGGTCAGGCGCGATAATAGTGAAAAGCAAACAGTTTCAGAAGAGGGGTTGGTATCTTTTGTTTCTGAAATACTTCCACGCATTCAACAGGATTTATTTGATAAAGCGCTTACGTATCAAAAAGAGCGGACATATACGGTGAATTCGTGGGATGAGTTTAAAGAAAAAATAGAGCTTGGTGGTTTTTTAATGGCGCACTGGGATGGCACTGCCGAGACCGAGGCAAAGATTAAAGAAGAAACAAAAGCCACAATTCGGTGTGTGCCATTTGATTCAAAAGATGAAGATGGCTTGTGTGTGTATTCAGGCAAGCCATCAAAAAAGCGGGTACTGTTTGCTCGCTCATATTGATAAAAATACTGTAGAGACGCACCGATGGTGCGTCTTTGTGATGGAGGTATTATGAAACGCAAAAGACGTAGCACCGCTACGTCTCTACACAGTCCCTTTAGAGAGGTATCAAATAATTTTGCTAAAATTAGGTATTTCTTGTATGGTACTATCCTGTTCTTTCAGTATCATTCAATCTTAACCAAGGAGAACGCCATGGAGAGGCGACGGCTGATGCTCGTCACTGGCGTTCGTGTGCCAGATGACACAAAGCCGAAAGGTAGTGTCGGATTTCATGTTCTGCGCAAGTTGTTGGAACTTGGGTGGGATGTAATCGTTCATGCGCGAAAAGTAGAATACGCGTATAATCTTGAGCAACATCTTCCGCATAGCACGCTTGGCTCTATAGTTGCTATGGGCTATGGGGATTTGCCCGAGGCGATTACCAATACAGAGATGCGCTCTGAGTTGGGTCATGCTGTGCGTGTCTCGGCAATTCGACGAGGGTGCCAATCTGGGGTTGGACAACTCTTGGATGCTGTTGTCTTGACTCCGGGCCCGTTTCCTGCACATCCGCTCGATGTGCTTGGGTATCAAGAAGTCGCTACGCTTTGGGAATCGAATTTCGGCTATATCCACAAAGTCATGGACAGTATTAATCCTCTTCTGTCAGGTGATGCCCGAATCATCACCTTTTCAATCTCAACAGCCCACATAATACTTGAGGGCAGAGAAGATGTTGATGTCGGTGCGCCGGCTCGGGTGTGCTATGCCCGTGCCAAGCGGGATGTGGAGGCGTGGACCGAGGAGTGGAATCAACTCCACGCACATGACAGATCGCGCGCTTATTGCATGGCGTATGGGGTGTTAGAAAACTCTGTGGTATGGCCTATAGAGTTTGACCCACGATATCTCGTTACCATGCAAGAGGCGATTGAGCCGATCGTATCGCTTGTCCACTTCGGCATATCATGCGATCAATCAGTGATACCGATTGATAAGGGCTTGGCACGGCACATGAACAAAAGCGGAAAGTAGGAACAGGAGTGTTCGACAAGCTCCTGTTTTTTTTATTTTCTACAGACCTTTAATTTACTACACTAACAATACATTTCGTCATTCAGACATTGATTGACGTTTGAGCGGGAATTGAGTAGTGTAGTGAGATTGTTCTTTTGATGTCTTTGTTTCGTGTTCTCTCATCTGCTGGTCATCTCTTAAGGAGAAAAGCCATGACAGCTACTGACATGGATGCCATGTCGTTGCCGTTTCATGATCTTTCGCCTTTGGAGAGTTTTCCAGGGGTGAAGCGAATGACAGAAAACAGGAGGGGGGAAAATCGGCTTTGTCATAGAAAGCGCATCGTATTCCAGCGTAAACAGAGTCCTCTGATCCGCTTTGACTTTGATATTACGGTTAAAGAAGGCGATCAAGAGGGCGCGTTGATCCTGATTGTTCGCATGGAGAGGGAAGAGATTCACTCTGTGGTCTATCTTCCCGGCTCACTGAATGTGAGCTTTATCGCCCATGCGATATGGGATTATCGTAA
>Ga0155747_124_pt1 | contig 52383 bp, 52 predicted proteins | sample RifCSPlowO2_01_FD_107401 | JGI IMG/M metagenome (GOLD analysis project Ga0155747, IMG submission 107401) | Candidatus Jacksonbacteria bacterium RIFCSPLOWO2_01_FULL_44_13 | reverse complement strand
CCGCGCTGTGCTTGCCATGAAAAATGAAGGCGCTGAAATAGGCGTTGTTGTGGGCGGGGGCAATATTTTTCGCAAGCGGTATGTTGAGCATACTGATGTTGACCCAATTATTGCTGATTATATGGGAATCACGGCGACTATTATCAATGGGTTGTTATTGTGGGATCGGTTGCGCGTGGCAGGAGGAGAGGCGGTATTGCAATCTGCTTGGCCTATTGAACGGGTTATTGATGGAGTAGATCCGTCTTCTGCAATCCAAGCGGCAAGTTCAGGAAAAGTCGTGGTGTTTTCTGCAGGCACTGGTGTGCCGTATGTAACAACAGATACTGGCGTGGTGGAGCGAGCGATTGATTTGCATGCTGATGTGATTGTGAAAGCGACAAAAGTTGACGGCGTGTATGATAAAGACCCTGTGAATAATGGCGATGCGCAAAAGTTTGAAACACTGACCATGGCGGACGCGCTTGCGCGCGAGCTTGAAATTATGGACAAAGAAGCGCTTGAAAAAGCTCGCAGTGCCGGTATTGCCATTCGCGTTGTTGAATTTTCTCATGATAATTTAGTTCGTGTCGCGCGTGGCGAAAATATCGGCACATTGGTAACACCTGAATAAAAGATAATTTTTTATTTTCTATGGCAAAACATATTACTATCGCAATCAACGGATTTGGCAGAATCGGACGATGCGCGTTTAAGGTCGCGTTTGAAAAAAAGAATATCACTGTTGCCGCACTTAACGATTTAACAGACGCGCGAACATTGGCGCATTTATTGCAGTACGATACAGCGTATGGAAAATACGCAAGGACAGTGAAAGCAACACAAGACGCATTGATTGTTGATGGTAAAAAAATTCCAGTGTACGCGGAAAAAGACCCAGCAATGTTGCCGTGGAAAAAGTTGAATGTTGATGTTGTGTTGGAATGCACTGGTATGTTTACGTCAGAAGAAAAAGCAAGTGCGCATATTACTGCTGGTGCAAAAAGCGTGATTATTTCAGCACCAGGCAAAGGTGGAAATATTGGGACATTTGTGCGCGGTGTCAACAGCGCACATATCAAAAAAGCAAAAAGCAAAGTTCACTCAAACGCATCGTGCACAACCAATTGCATTTCACCAGTTATGAATGTGTTGGAATCCGAGTTTGGTATTAAAAAAGCCATGATGACAACGGTGCATGGATACACTGCGGATCAGAATTTACAAGACGGTCCGCATAAGGATTTGCGCAGAGCGCGTGCCGCGGCTGTAAATATTGTTCCAACCACGACTGGCGCCGCCATTGCGACGACCGAGACAATCCCGGCGTTGAAAGGAATATTTGACGGGGTGGCAATTCGTGTGCCGGTGCCAGTGGTATCGCTTTCTGATATCACATTGGTGCTTAAGAAAAAAGTTACAAAAGATCACATAAATGACGCATTTATAAAAGCAAGTAAACAGGCGAATTATAAAAATATTTTAGCTGTTACTAATGAACAATTGGTTTCTTCTGATTTTGTGGGGAGTTCTTATTCCGCCATTGTGGATTTGTCGTTAACGCAAGTTGTAGACGGCGATATGGTCAAGGTTATCGCATGGTACGACAATGAGTGGGGTTATTCCCATCGGCTTGTCGAACTGGCAGAAGAAGTGGCGTAGTGAGTTTTTTTATAATGAACTAGAGACGCGTTGCGAGCGCGTCTTTTTATTTGACAGAATTGTAGTTTTATTATATTTTTATATTTGTCATTTTAACCAAACTCACACCAGAAGGAGTATGCAATGCAAAGTAGTGCATTGCAGGTAGTGGCAACGGATTTACCAGGAGTGGGAGTCGCACCCAACTATCCTATTCCTAAAATCCTTTCCCCAACGCCTGCGTTGCTCGACTGGATACTCCTTCGGTCTGTTGAAGGAGTGTCATGGGAAATGTGGCAGGAATTGATGAAGCAAGGGACATTCATCAATGCTGAACAGGGCACTGTCCCGATGATGTCGGGGGAGTTCGAGTCTCATAGTTCACCTTATCAGCAGATGGGTGAACAAGGCATTCTTGATGCCCTTGTCGAGGATGCGATGCGTCGTATTGGACATGGGAGTGCGTTTGCAAGCCCATTCTTTGACTGGCGCGGGCAAGCAAACAGCACTATCCGGCAAAATGCTTCCGGCTGGAAATCATTGCACCAAATCTATTTTTACGAAGTGCAAAAGGTGCCCAGTTTTGGGGCGCAGTGTGATGATTTTTGGGTTGGGATGATGAATGCGCAAGCGGTACGTAATCGTTTGCGAATCGTCACTCGACTCATTGGCGACCTTTTAACAGAGATGTCGCAATACGAATTGCCGGTGCGTGTTGCGTCATTGGCGTGCGGAAGCGCACCTGCGGTTTTGTCCGGCATTGTACAAACCGCAGAGGAAATCCCTGTTTCTGTGTATCTCTCTGATTATGACCCCACAGCAGTGGAGTATATCAAAGAGACCGCAGAAATTTTGGGAATAAGCGATAGCGTTTGCGCGGAAACGCGGGACATCTCTCATGCAGTGGTAAAAAAGCTTCGTTTACAAAAACCTAATATAGTCGAGATGGTCGGATACTTGGATTATCTTGACGATGAGCGCGCCATCCGACTATTCAAGTTGATCTTGGAAGCGATGGTGAGCAACGGCGTGTTCGTAACCGCTAATATTATGGAGAACGTTGAAAGGCGTTTTCTCCATACAGTCATCAACTGGCCTAAAATGGTGTACCGCACACCAGAACAAGTTGCCAATTTGATGATTGAGGCTGGATTCGACGATGTGCGTCTTCAAGTTGAACCACACCACATTCACGTTGTGGTGTGGGGACGAAAACCTCAACGGGAATAGGGGAATATGGTATACTATTGAACAGTACGCCATATCTCCTCTTTTTTTATTTCGTAACGTATGACATTTTACGCATTTTCTGCTTTGGTGAATGCAATCACAAGCATCATACTTGGGGGATTTGTTTTTTTGCGCGCAAAAAATTCTCGTGTGCGTATAAGTTTTACATTATTCGCTTCTTCCGTCGGTTTATGGAGTGTGTGGTATTATTTTTGGCAACTTGCGTCGTCTGAATCTGACGCGCTGTTGTTTTCCCGTATTTTAATGTTTTTTGCTTCGTTTATTCCTGCCACATATTTGCATTTTGTTTTAGCGCTTGTTAATAAATTGCGCGTTAAACAAATTATCCTTGTTTGCAGTTATATCTATTTTAGTGTTTTTGCGCTGTTGAGTTTTTCACCACACATGGTTTCGCATGTTGAACCAGTGGCGGGATTTGCATTTTGGCCTATTGCAGGACCCCTGTATGCGGCAGGCCTTTTTGTGTGGCTCTTGACAGTGATATACACAACATCTTTGCTTGTGCAGGCCTATCATTCGTCATCAGGATTATTGCGCTCGCAAGTGAGATATATGTTGCTTGGGATGGTGTTGGGATTTAGTGGCGGTATTACTAATTATTTTCTATGGTATCGTATTCCTATTCCTCCGATAGGAAATATTTTGGTTTCTGTGTATGTTATTTTAACCGCGTATGCCATTGTGCGATATAAACTTTTGAACATTAAAATTATCGCAACCCAGGTTTTGGTATTTGCGATTATTATTACGCTCATGGTGCGTGTTATAAGCGCTGATAGTGTACGAGCGGCATTACCTGATATTATTTTATTTATTCTGATGCTGATTTTTGGTATTTTGCTGATACGCAGTGTCTCTAAAGAAGTAGCCGGGCGCGAACGTGTGGAACAACTCGCAAAACAACTCACACGCGCCAATAAAAAATTAAAATTATTAGATAGCGCGAAAACAGAGTTTTTGTCTATTGCCGCGCATCAGATACGTACGCCACTTACTGGTATTAAGGGATATTTGGATATGATACTTAAAGGCGATATGGGAGATGTGGGGAATGCGGTAGTAAAAGATCGGTTACAAGATGTGTTTATGCAGGCAGACAGGTTGTCGCGGCTTGTAACCGTGTTTTTAAATGTATCCCGCATAGAGGCAGGTAAATTACAGATGAAATATCAGCTTAATACGATACAAGAAATTATTGAAAGCGTGATGATAGAGTTGAGACCAGAGGCAAAACGCAGAAATCTTAACCTTCGTTTTGTTCCGGCTACAGCTGTTATCCCTGCGTTGTATATTGATAAAGATAAAATGCATGACGTGGTGATGAATGTAATTGATAATGCTTTGAAATATACTCAAAAAGGCAGTGTTACAATAACATTAAAGCCAGAGCCACACGCGGTGCAATGCGTGGTAGAAGATACTGGTATGGGGATTGACGCAGAAACGATAGTAAAATTGTTTCAAAAGTTTTCTCGTGGTGAAAAAGGGTTGACCACTAATACGACGGGCTCTGGTATTGGCTTATATATTGCGCGTAAAATTATTGAGATGCATGGTGGCCGGATTTGGGCCGAGAGTAACGGAATAGGGCAAGGTGCGAGATTTATTTTTACTCTGCCTCTATCACTGCAAGCAAATCCACCCGTTGAGGTGGTGGCAGTAGCTGATGGCACCGTGAACCCACCGCGTCGCATTGCCAAGCGCTCACAGACGGGATAAGATGAGGTGGTTGGAAATGAGTATTGTCAATTGTTAACGCTTCTGTATGCCGACTGTATTACACCATAAAGAGCCGGTCGTATTAGTCATCATTGATGGCTGGGGGATTGGTCCTGAAAATAAAGGAAATGCTATTTCGCTTGCGAAAACGCCGACATTTGATCAGCTTGATAAAGATGTCGGCTATCTTTCGCTTGCCGCGTCAGGGGCCGCAGTCGGATTGCCTGATAATCAAAATGGAAATTCCGAAGCAGGGCATATGAATCTTGGAGCCGGTCGTATTGTGAAACAAGATGATGTGGTGATTTTAGATGCTGTTGAAAGTAAACAGTTTTATGAAAACCAATCTTTAAAAGAAGCGCTTGAACATGTTCAGCGGTGGGATACGAATATTCATATCATGGGATTGTTGACTGATACGCAAAGCGCTCATGCAGATCCGCGTCATGTATGGGCTCTGCTTGAGATGTGCGATGCGTACGCATTGAAAAAAGTATGGATTCATTTATTTACCGACGGCCGTGACAGTCCACCGCATCACGCCATTACGTTGCTTAAACAATTACGCGAGCATATGAAACCCGGCCAGACCATTGCAAGTGTTGTTGGTAGGTTTTACGCCATGGATCGGAAAAAGGAATGGAAGAATACGGAAAAAGCGTATCGCTTGCTTGCGCAAGGAGAGGGGGTGCACTATACAACAGCAGAAGAAGCAATTGCGCATTGCTATAATAAAAACATGACAGATGAATTTTTAGAGCCGTCTGTGATTGTTGATGATCAAGGACAGCCGGTTGTGAAAATAGAGGATAATGATTCAATTATTTTTTTTAATATTCGTTCAGATCGCGCGCGTCAGCTTACCAAGGTATTTGTTCAGGATGATTTTGAAACAGCCAACCCAGGAGCATTTGTCCGTGAACGCGTGATACGCAATGTGCGGTTTGTGGGGCTGACTGATTTCGGTCCCTCTCTTGGGACAGCAATGTTCGCATATCACCCACAGCCGGTTCCGGAAACGCTTCCTATGGTATTGCGTGATATCAGGCAGTTTTATTTAGCAGAATCGGAAAAATTTGCGCATATGACTTTTTTTCTCAACGGCGGATACGCTCATCCTGTTGGCGGAGAAGAGCGGCAAATGATTGCGTCTCCTGATCTTGCGCATTATGAACAAAAACCGGAAATGATGACAAAAGAACTTATTGATTGTATTATTTCTGAAATGGAAAAATGCAGGTATGATTTTTATGCAGTGAATATCGCGGCTCCGGATATGATTGCGCATACTGGTGATTTGCAGGCAACTATTAAGGCGGTTGAGGCGACAGATACGCATATCGAACGGTTGCTTGAAGAAGTGAAAAAATACAATGGACATCTTGTGATTACTGCGGATCATGGCAACGCAGAGTGCGTACTTGATCCGGCATCAGGGGAAGTGAATACTGAACATTCGTCAACTCCTGTTCCTTTGTATCTTATTTCATCTTCGCATGAGCTTGATATGACAAAAAAAGAATTAGTATTGGGAAATGTCGCCCCCACCATTTGCGATCTTTTAGGAATTAAAAAGCCAGATGCAATGACGTGTGAGAGTGTATTGAAAAAGTAATATATGACTCAATCACAACCAAGTATCTCTCCTAAACCACTCATTCTTGCCATAGTAGATGGTTTTGGTATTGCGGAAAATAATCCTGCGAATGCGATTGGTTTGGCAAAGACACCGAATATTGATACGTTTGTGCAAGAATATACAGCGCTTGCGGTTCAGGCGAGCAGTGAAGCAGTTGGATTACCGTTAGGAGAGATGGGGAATTCCGAAACAGGGCATTTAAATATCGGCGCCGGGAAAATCGTCTATCAGGATTTGCCACGGATCAATCATGCTATTTTTGACAAAAGTTTTTATAAGAATACCGTGCTGAATGTAGCTATTGATACGGCGGAAAAAAATAACGGATCAGTTCATATCATGGGGCTGGTGTCTTCTGGCGGTGTGCATAGTTTTTTAGATCATTTGTACGCGATTCTTGATATATGTAAAAAAAAGAACGCAAAAAAGGTTTGGATTCATGCGTTTCTTGACGGTCGCGACACGCCGTTTAATAGTGGAAAAGAATTTGTACGGCAATTATCAGATTATATAAAAGGATCAGGCGTGGGGAGTATTGCAAGTATTACTGGACGATTTTATGCCATGGATCGTGATAATCATTGGGAGCGGATTGAAAAGGTGTATCGCGCGATAACAGAAGGGGCTTCAGAATATCGGTTTGGCGATCCGATTGAAGCAATTGAATCGTGGTACGCAAAGAAAATTTATGATGAAGAGATTGAGCCGACAGTTATTGAAAAAGACGGCGCGCCGATTGCGACGATCCAAAGTGGAGATAGTGTTCTGTTTTTTAACTTTCGGCCTGATCGGGCGCGTGAGTTGACGCACGCATTTGTTTCTGCTGATTTTTCAGGATTTGAACGCGTAAAATTGGAAAACATATATTTTGTTACAATGGCTGAATACGAAGCCAGCCAGCCTGTTTTTGTGGCGTTTCCTCCAGAGGAGGTTGAGTGTCCATTGCCGTGTCAGTTGGCGCAGGCAGGGTTGTGGCAATTGCATATTGCTGAAACGGAAAAATACGCTCATGTAACCTATTTTTTGAATGGAGGGAAGGAAGGGAAAACGGAAAATGAAGATGATATTTTGATTCCTTCTCCTCGCATTGCGTCATACGCCGAAAAGCCTGAGATGTCAGCGTATGAAATCACAGCTCGGATAGAAGAGGAATTGGCAAAGGGGCTCTATGATGTTGTTATAGTAAATTACGCGAATCCTGATATGGTGGGTCATACTGGCGATTTAAAAGCAACGATTAAGGCGGTTGAGGTTGTTGACGAATGTTTGGGACGGTTGTATCAGTTGATTCAGCCGGACGGGTGTTTAATCATAACAGCAGATCACGGGAATGCGGAAATTATGTTTGATGTTCAAACCGGGCATATCAATAAACAACATACAGCGTTGCCTGTGCCTGTGTTGATTATTGGCGAGCAGTTTAAAAATCACGATCAAAATAGAGAACTATATCAATTGATTCCATCTGGTGTATTGGCAGATGTTACGCCGACTGTGTTGAAAATTTTACATATCCCCCAACCTAAAGAAATGAAAGGGACGTCGTTGGTGTAATAGCCCCCCCCTCCTAAAATAGGAGGGGTAGGGGGAGGTATATCATTTTTATTATCAAGCGAGTGAGCGAAGAGCAAAATCATTTGCTCTTCCGAGCGAGCGCAGATAACACAGGGTTAATACCCTTTATATATGGAGTCATTTCTTTTTTTTATTATCAATAGCTTGAGTAATTCGGAAGCCGGGCAGTCAATTGCGATTTTATGTAGTCAGGTTTTGGTGTGGGGCATTGCAATGGTTGTGTTTGCACTAGTGTTGATGAAACGAACATTGTATCCATTACGACAACGATTGCTGTTTTTTGTGTTGTGCGTTTTATCAACATTAGCAGTTGTGTATGCGGTTAAGATTATCGTGCCTCGGGAGAGACCGTTTGTTCAGGAAACAGGAGCAGTTATTGCGATAGGGGAACCGAATCCGTCAGGGTCATTTCCCTCGTCTCATGCGGCAGTTGCGATGGCTTTGGTAGGTGTTTTTATCAGTGCCTACCCTTTGGCTTCAAAAAATGTGAAAACGGGGTTTATTATCGCGGCGCTATTGGTGGGGCTGGGCCGTGTCATGGTTGGCGTACATTACCCAAGCGACGTGTTGGCTGGTTTTTTTATCGGCGGGCTTGTGCCATATATCATTTCTAAAACACACATGTTGTCGTAATAGTGATTTATGCGCACGCTATTGACAGATATTTGTAATAGTGTATTATGTTAATTGTCCCGATGAACGAAACATCGCGACCGTGGAGAAACCTTACCCTAGGGTATGCTCTGCGTAGTAATAAAGAATAGGGGAAACACCAATAGCATCTCCGCCTTAACCAAGGGGAGATGAGGAGGTACTTGAGCGACGCACGTCCAACATGCTTAGCCCCGTACCTTCTTTTTTATTTTATGGGGCTGTCTTACTTTTTTCACGGCCGTGAAAAAAGTAAGACAATGGGTTGCGTAGTAGTCTTTTCCAGTCAAGAGATGAGCCCCAAAAAAGTGGAGGGTGAGAGCGTCATTTTTTGAATGTTGCGAATAATTCATGCTTTGCTTTTTGCATGAGCAGTGCACATTCATTGTCACTTTGCTCATGCTCAATTTTGTCCAATATCTCAAACGTCATTCCTTTCCTCAAGTGCTTCTCTCCTTCCGGCAGTGCTCGTAATCGTTCGTATGGCGTCTGATATGTCTGGTATACTTTTTTCTGCTTTCCCTTCTCGTCCGTGAGTACCGTCGCAAATCCACACGGACGATGGTAGTTTAAATACACATTGAAATGTTCCTGATAAAACTCATTGATTGGCGTAGCATATTTCCGTGGGATGTGCGCGTATCCCATGTGCTTTCGTACCACTGCTCCATTTTTGCTTTCCACCAATGCGTTGTCATTGCAATGCCGCGCTCTGGATTTTGTCTGTTTAACCAACAGCGTATTCAGTAATTTTGCAACGACGTGGTTGATATATTCTGACCCATTATCCGAGTGAAATGCTTTCACGCAAAACGGGAACTGATTTAATAACTCTTCCAATAATGACGACAGGAATTGTTCTGAAATTCCTTCTACAGCCCCTACTACTTCCCATTGCAATACTTCATCTACAAGGTTGATATGGTACACGCCCTTTTCTCCCCCCATATCTCCCTGATGTACTGTATCTACGCGCAAAAACCCTGGTTTTCCCTCTGGCCGCGGTTTCCTGCGTTCTCCAATCGCGCTCTGTGTGGGGGACGTCTTAGTGAAATATTTCGTCCTACTCATATACTGGCGTGTGCCACGCAGGTTGTACAGATGAGATACGGAAATATGAGTAAGGTGTTCATACTGGTCGTGATGAAATTGCTCATACTCACGAACCAAGATACGTTTTGTTGCATAACCTGAAAGCTGTTCATGCGCAAGATCCGTTTCTGCAAGGAGTGCGATATCGTGTGGAGTATATCGGGTTGGGAAATGATGACGCTTGTTTGAATATGCGACAATTTTGCCAACACGCTTTTTCTTACTAATAAGTCGTGTCATCTGGGAATCAGAGTATCCCGTCATCCGTGTCAGATACGACTTGACACTGGTCTTGTCTTTTTTACGCAGTGAGAAATATCTGAAACGTCCGAGAATGATTTCTATCCATGTATATTTTTCTTTCTGTGATGCTCCCCTGAACTCGATACTTTTTGAGACCTTTAAGAAAGCGTTGAGATGTGCGATACTGCACAGGTGAGAGTCGTTCATAATGATAGTCATACAACCTTCAGTATGACACTCTCACCATTTCTGCAAATGGGCCCCTTTCGGGCTCATTTCGCATTAGAGGCACTCTCTATTTGGGGCTCATCTTGTATTGTACAAGACTGTAGTTGTCAAAAAGAGAAAGGGAATGATACTATAGAAAGAGGTGTTTAATAGTTTTGATATGGCATTAAACATAGTGATACTTGCCGGTGGGCATGGAACGCGGCTCTGGCCGGTTTCGCGCAAAGGCGTTCCAAAACAGGTGCGCCCGTTTTTAGATACAGATACGTTATTGCAAAAAACCATACAGCGGCTTGAATCGGTCATTGAACGCGACCGAATTTTTATTTCAACGCATGAACAGTATCGTAACCTTGTCGCTTCTCAAACAGAAACGATTGCTCCTGCTAATATCATTTGCGAGCCGTCTCGCAGGGATAATGCTCCTGCGATTTGTCTTGCCACTATGACAATTGCAGAGCGCGATCCTGATGGTTTAATTGGGATTTGTGGGGCAGACGCGTATATTGCCAATGAAGACAGGTATAAAGATATTCTTTCTTCTATTCCGGATATTTTGTTGGCTCATCCAAATGAAGGCGTTTTGTTGGGCGTTGTTCCTCAATATCCGGAAACAGGGTATGGATATATCGAGTACGAAATATCAAATATCAAATATCAAATATCAAATACTTGTGTTTATACGGTTAAACGATTTGTTGAAAAACCGGATATTGAAACAGCAAAAGATTATATCAAACAAGAAAATTTTTTATGGAATCCACTTCAGTTTTTTTTTACTGTCAAACATCTTCTTTCTTTATATGAGCAGTATGCGCCAGAAATATATACAGGAGTTCAGGCGATGATGCAGATAGAGGATGAAGATAAAAAGAGAAATATTTACGATGCTCTGCCTGCTATTTCGATTGACTATGCGATTATGGAAAAAATACCTGATTTATTAGTTATTCCGGCAGACATCGGTTGGCTTGATATCGGTCATTGGCGCGCGGTGCAGGATATTTTATCATCGTCCCTCTCTCCTAAGGGAGGCGATACTCCTCTTGCTTCCTCCCTTTACCAAGGGGAGGGTAGTGAGGGGTCTTGGGGCATGATCGTGAAGGGAAAGCATATTGGCATAGATACGCAACACTCATTGATTTATTCAGAAGCGAACCGGCTTATCGCAACTATTGGTATTTCTGATATGATTATTATAGACACTCCTGATGCGCTTCTTATTTGCCCGAAAGATCAGGCGCAAAGAGTCAAAGAACTTGTTAAAAAGATGCAAGACACAGGCCTTGAGGAGTATTTATAAAATGATGAACGATATTTTATACTATGGAAGAAAATGTATTTGAAAAACAACATCATCGCAAAAAAACACAATATATTCTGCTTGGGATTATCGTTGTTTTAGGATTAGGGGTATTTTTTGTTTCTGGTAATAAAGATAATCAGCCGAATGATACACCAGAGGTGGAAGAGAATACATTTATTATAGAGCAAGGGGAGGGAGTGTCTGTGATTGCCAATCGGCTTAAGCAGGCGGGGTACATTGAGTCCGAGTTTTGGTTTAAAACATATATTGTGCTCAAGGGGTTGCAGGCAAAACTATTGGCAGGGGCATATGAATTGGAGCAGGGGTGGTCATTGGGTAAAATAGCAAACGTGCTTTCTACAGGCCCGCTTTCTAATGAGCAAGTGATCACAACTATCGAGGGTTGGAATATATCTGATATGAATGATTATTTGATGAGAGAAGGAGTTGTAGTCGGGGATGAATTTTTAGACATTGTTTTTGCTGATTCCGGAATCCCACAATCATTACGTCAAGCATTTCCCGTACTTGCCGATGCGCCTCTCAATGCGTCGCTTGAGGGATATTTGTTTCCAGACACCTATCGCATTTTTAAAGATGCGACTGCTGAAGATATTGTGAATCGTATGATAGGGGAGTTTGATGTTGTGATGACAGGTGATATGCGAGCTGATATCGCGTCGCAAAAGAGAACAGTTTTTGAAGTTGTAACATTGGCTTCTATTTTAGAGCGCGAGGTTAGAACGCCGGAGGATAAAAAGATGGTTGCGGATTTGTTTTGGCGCAGATTAGATGAGGGGGTTGCACTGCAGGCGGATTCAACAGTGAATTATGTTACCAAGAAAAAAACACCTGGAATTTCGCTTGATGACACAAAAATTGATTCACCTTACAATACGTATAAATATCGCGGTTTGCCACCCGGGCCAATCAGCAATCCGGGGTCTGATTCATTAGAAGCCGCGGTATATCCGACTCAAAATGAATATTGGTATTTTTTGAGTACTCCCGACGGCACAACCATTTTTAGCAAGAATTTTGAAGAGCATAAACGGAATAAAGCAAAGTATCTTCGGTAAACCTATGGAACGAGGATCTCGTGTTCGTATTATTGGCAATGCGTCAGAGGAAGGCAAAGAAAAAGTGAGAGTAGATATTGATAACGCATTTCATCATCATATTGAGTATTTGCCCAATGATTTGCGAGAAAAATTTCAGCAGAATGAACTGCCTAAAATAGAGCAAGAAATTGCTTTGATTGCTTGTGTGAATAAGGCAACAAATGAATTGCTTGAGCAATGTGGAATTGATGTTTTTGATGTGCCAGTAGAAAATTATCACATACTACCTGCCGATATTTATAAAGAGATATCTTTATTTGGACACGCAGAGCATCAATGGATAGAGCAATCGATGGTTTTTAATGCTGATCATGTTCGCAAAAGTCCTGTTTATTTCGGTTCCTGTGTATTTCATGAAACTCTTCATATAAAAGCGCATCTCTCGCTATTAGTTCAGGGAGAGGGGGATGATCTATGGATTTATTACTATAGAGCAGGTGTTTCTGCTGGAGGAACATTCCAAGATGAGTTACATAAGCATTTTAGTGGATTAGACGAGGCGATTATTGCGTGCCAACAAAAAGAATTCACACATAGGTTGCTTTCACTCACGGTATTGGAAGAAGAAAAAGATTGGCTATTATCAGACGAGGCTTTGGCGAAGAAAAAGCGATTCGCAGAGAAGCATGATTTATCAGAAGATGAGATTATTTGGGTGAGTAAAAGTGATCCTGATGATTTTGAGGGCATGGGATATGCATCCCAAAGGAGAGTGCTTGAGTATGTGTGTAAGGAAATTCAAAAAGAGTTTCCGGATCGGTTTTCAGTGGTAGACGATGTTTTTAAAGAATTTTTACAAGCGCATTTTACTGGCAGGTTGTTGCCAATTGCTCGCCTTGTTGAAGAGACATTTGGAGAGGGGAGTTTTCGACTGCTTGGGAATATGGGAGTGGAGCAGGACAGTGGGGTCCTGTATTTGGAATCACTCCAAAAAGCGCGGGGTCGTCATATTCGTGGTCGTATACCAGGAAAAGAAAAGGTGTGAAGATACATTCTTGTTTGGTTTGTGTTGACAGTATTTTTATTATTTGATACTATATTCTCGTATTCCGTAGACCGTAAGGGCTCGCACAAAAAGAGCTTAATAACCTAACCTTACCGAGGAGCGTTCAACCATCTTTAGTGTTGGGCGAAAGGTCGACTATGGAATGCCAGAGTCGTTTTTTTGTTAAAACTGGTTCGAAATATTCGAGCGTAAGCGAAGAACATTTCGCAAGCAGTTTCAATCCATCTCTGGCGGACAAGAAAGGAAATAGTATATATGCCAAAAACACGACAGCAAAAAGTAGCTATTTTAAGCGATATCGGGTCTCGGTTTGATCAAGCGAAATCAATAGTCATAGCCCAATTCACTGCAACGCCGATATCTGCATTGGAACATCTTCGTCGCAAGATGAAAGAGTCAGGTGTTGATATGACTGTTGTTAAAAAGACGCTGATGAAGAGATTGTTTGCGGGAAAAAATATTACTGATGTGAATATTGACGATGCGACGGGAACACTTATGGTGGCTTTCGGACGCACAGACGCTCTTGCTCCGGCAAAAACCATTCAGTCGTTTGCAAAAGAGAATGAAAACGTCAAAATATTAGGCGGTATTCTTGAACAGCAGATATTAGATGCCAGTCAGATTGTGTCGCTTGCGCTCTTGCCATCTAAAGAGGAATTGATCGCAATGACCGTTGGTACTATCAAAGCGCCATTATCCGGGTTTGTGAATGTATTAGCAGGAAATGTTCGCAGTGTTATAAATGTTTTAAACGCTATAAAAGAGGCAAAGAGTTAATTGGTACATGAATCGAATAACTGAAGAATATGAGAACCAGTGAACAGAGATGTTTATAGGTTCATACGTTCATCGGTTTATTGATTTAACTATCTATCTATGAGTGATGAAAAAATAATCGAAGTGCCAGAAAAATTTAAGGCGCTTGTAGAGCAAATCGAGAAGATGTCAGTATTAGATCTTTCAGAGCTTGTAAAGATTTTAGAAGAAAAATTCGGCGTATCAGCCGCCGCGCCTATGATGATGGCAGGAGGCCCTGCCGGAGCAGGCGCACCTGCCGAAGTGGCAGAGGAAAAAACCAGCTTTACTGTTGAATTAATATCGTCTGGCGATAACAAAATCAATGTTATCAAAGCCGTTCGCGCTGTTACTGATCTTGGGCTGAAAGAAGCAAAGGACTTAGTTGAAGGCGCGCCGAAAACAGTCAAAGAAGGCGTGAATAAAGAAGATGCCGAAAAAATGAAAAAGCAGTTGGAGGAAGCAGGGGCGACAGTGTCGGTTAAGTAAGCCATGATTGAGTGAATAAAAAAGAGACCATAATTGGTCTCTTTTTTATATTCCACGGAATATGTTATTGTTGCGAACTCAACGCGATAGCATAAATTTTTTTATTGTTCAATAGATACGCCATTTGTTTGCTTTCATCTATAACGACATCGCGAAGATCATCAAATACGTTTGATGTGTATTGGTTTATTACCTCGCCACTTTTGGTGATAACCACCAATCGTTTGCTTTGCGGGTCAAGGATATATATATTTTTCATGTCAGCGTTCGTTACGATACGCGTTGGAGAAGAAAACCACGGATCAATCTTTGACAGAACAAACGTCTCTGGTTTTCCTGAAAGATATTTTATAATATTTCCTGATGGCAGAAGCAAGTAAATAGACCCATCTATTGCAATATCGCGGGCTTGAGCGCTATCTTGTGAAAGTCCGTCCGTAACCCACGGAGTACCCGGACCGAATCCGTCTCCAGTGGCGTTATGGCGATAAATTTGTTTGCGCGCGCTATCAAAGCGGTAGAATTTTTTCTGGTAGAGGAGAAATCGATCCACAGTGCCGTCGCCGATATCAATCGGCAGAGCGTTGTATGTTTGTGTTTTAGGGTCAAACGCGATAAAGCCGTTATTATTATGATAAAACACAAGCATACCTGTATCGCTGACTGACGCTTGTTCAAAAAAGCCGGTGATAGCTGGAGTTGCTTGAATGCGTGTTGCGGATTTTTCCGCCGGGTTAATTGCAAAGAGAGTGTTTGTGGCAGAGCTATAGGTATAGAGGATTCTTTGTATGGTTAACAGTTGTTTTGGGTTGATAGAGGTATCTGCTATTTCAAGATCAACCACAAGGAGCGGATCGGTTATGGTTGAAAGATTTTTTGTTTTGTTGAGTTGCGTGGTTATTTGTTCTAACAGCATGGCTTGCTTTTCGCTTCTGCTTTGAGTATCAGTTGGCAGGGATTGAACCAACTGGTGAGCTTCTTCAAGGAGTTCCTCTGCCTTTGCGTTGTCGCTGTACAGTAAAGCAGATGTGGTTCGATCTTGCAGAGATTGAATCATTTCAAGGGTTTGGTTGTAGGTTTCAATGTCTTTTTCTTTTATTTGAGAGCGATGCGTTCGTGAAAGATTAAAAAGAAACAGGATTAAAAGGATACAGGCGAATGTTAAGAGAAGTTTGGTTATGCGCGCCGCATGCTTCCACCATGAACGCGCAGAGGTTAATCCTCGGCCAGTGATTATTCCAATGGCTGAAATGCTTTGAAGAATAAGGATGAGTATGTTTTTTTTAGACGCATTTTTTAGAGAAAGATAACTTCTTTGTCGCACTGATGTCGCTGATTTTGGACGGTTAATATCTTTAATAAAAAAGCACCATTTTGTCCATAAGCGACTGAGTATTTGAGTTAATGTTTGTTTGATTTCTCCTGTTGGGAAAAGAGGCGGAGTGCGGAATGTTTTTGAGATAGCGTGTTTGGGTACTAATCGCGATGGATGTTGGTCCTGTGTGTGGGGTGGTGTTTGAAGTGGCATTGAGTGGAGTTCCTCGGTGATATGTACGGGTTTGTGTTGAGATGATTTTTGCGCAGAGAGAGGACGAGAAGGATAGTCGCCGTTTTCATGGTTAATGATAGCAATGCCAAACGGCAAGTGTCCGGGCGCTTTTGCAAGAAGGGAACGAAATGCTTCTTCTCTTTTTCCAACAACGGTATCTGCGACAGTTCTTTTAAGTCGTTCAAGCGAAAGGTAATCAAGTACGCTGTCTGTGCATATGACAAGCTGGGAGTGCGGGGTGAGATCTCCGCTTATAATTGAAGAAAATGTTTTAAGTGGGTTCGTTTTTTCGTAGTCATCGTAGGTTAATGGAGCAAGGTCTGTAATTGTGTTTTTAAAAATAAGAAATGCGTGCATTTTTCCGACTCGGCTGAAGTGAACCTGATTTTTTTTTCTTGCTATCCCTATAAAATAGAAATTCGCAAGCCATTCTTTGCCAAATTCTTTTATAATTTGAGCTATTGTGTAATTGGCGCTTTGCAACGATCTTTCAAGCGCCGCTTCTGGGTCGTTTGTTACGGCATCGGAATATCCCTTTTGAATGGTGTCAATAACACGAGGGAGTGCGCTTCCCCATTGGTTTCCATGTCCTATAAATCCTCCCATGATAATGCAGGTCCCCGCATTTCCGGTTTTCCCAGTGATACACTTAATAGGGGTTTGATCATCGTAGGTATTGAGGAGAATATGCTCAAGTTCGTTCGCCATAGTTGCAGAATGGTGTTGCGGATAGTATACTATACTAAGTTGTTTGAGGAAAGGTCAGTCAGGTATGCTTGAACACATTTTTAGTTCAAAAACAAGAGTGAAGTTATTGAATTATTTTCTGCGAAATCCAGAGCAGGCGTATTATGTGCGTGAGCTTACTCGCCTGACTGGGGAACATATCCATTCCATTCGCCGAGAACTCGCGAATTTGGTTAAGTTCGGATTGCTGTCAGAGGAGGCAAAAGATCAAAAAATGTATTATAAAGCAAAAGAGAATTTTATTTTATTTGATGAATTGCGAGCGCTGTTTACAAAAGCGGATACGGTGATTGAAAGTGACGTTGCTGAAGAGTTGAAAAGTTTGGGAGATTTGGATGTTATTATTTTAACGGGCGTATTTACAGGAGCGCATACAAAATCCGATTTACTGATGGCCGGTTCTATACTTGATAGAAAACGTCTGGAGCCATTACTTGCCCGGTTTTCTCAAAAGTTTGGACAGCCCATTCGATACAGCTTTTTCCCTATAGATGAGTACCGTTATCGGCTTTCTATTACTGATCGTTTTTTATATGATATTATGATTAGCAAGAAAATTGTGGTAAAAGATGAGTTCGCGATACGAGCGACTGCATCTGTCAACTGATGACGAAAATAAAAAACAAGAAGATGCGGCTTTGTTATTTTTTATAGTTCACTATGTGCGGTATAGTTGCGTATCAGGGTCCTCATGACGCACGACAGCGGATTTTAGAAGGGCTTAAATATCTTGAATACCGGGGATATGATTCCTGGGGTATTGCCGTTCGGTCTGAAACCGGAGTGTTGAATCGTGTACGCAATACCGGAGAAATAGGATCGGTCTCCATGGCTGATTTGAAGTTATCTCAAGCGCGCGATGGTATCGGTCATACGCGCTGGGCAACTCATGGAGGTGTGACGGTCAAAAATGCGCACCCCCATTTTTCGATGAACAAAAAAGTTGTTCTCGTCCAAAACGGGATTGTAGAAAATTATGGAGCGCTGAAAAAAAATCTCGAAAAAAAAGGGTATGTCTTTTTGTCTGAAACAGATACTGAAGTTATTGCAAATACTATTGAGGAATATCGTAAAAAGCATCCGCTTAAAGAGGCGGTGCGGCGAACGATGAAGGATTTAGAAGGGAGAAATGCGATTGTTGTCATGGAGCAAGGGAGTCAGGAGATTATTGCCGCGCGGAATGGCTCTCCGCTTATTGTCGGCGTCGCGCCTCATGAAGTTTTTATCGCATCTGATATTCCCGCTTTTATTGCGTATACAAATACAGTGTATTATCTTGATGATGGCCAAATGGTTTGTGTTAAAGACGCGCGACCAGAGTTTTTTTCACTTTCAAACGGCTCTCATGTCGCGCGCCGTAAAATTACCGTTGATATAAAAGCGAAAGACGCAGAAAAAGGAGATTATGCTCATTACATGATTAAAGAGATTATGGAGCAGAAAGAGACCACGCGTCGGGCCGTGGAACAAGATGAACAGCAATTGAAAAAAGTTGCAGACATGATTGATCACGCATATGGGAGTTTTTTAGTTGGTTGCGGGTCTGCCGCCGCGGTATGCAAGCTTGGTGAATATGTATTTGCAAAGATTGGGAATCGGCACATTAACGCTGTTGAGGCAAGCGAGTTTAAACATTTTTCCGGTTTTTTAACTCCGCGGAGTTTGATGATTGTTGTTTCTCAAAGTGGTGAGACGGCTGATGTTATTGAAGCGATTGAGACCGCAAAGAAAAAAAAGGTAAAAGTGATTGGCATACTGAATAATACAAGTTCAACCATTGCGCGGCTTGCGGATTATGTGTTTCCTATTCATGCCGGTCCGGAGCGGGCTGTGGCATCAACAAAAGCGGTGACTGCTCAATATGCGGTGATGACATTATTGGCGTATGCTGTTCGAGGAGATATTGCCGAAGGCAAGCGCCTGCTGGTTGAAGTTGCCGGACAGATGAACGACTTACTCAATCCGCGTTACGGACAGTATGTAAAAAAAATAGCAAAAATGTTAGTACGACAGGAACATGTGTATATTTTAGGACGCGGGGTCAATGTCCCGATTGCAAAAGAGTCATCTATTAAATTACAGGAAATCAGTTATATTCATGCTGAAAGTTTTGCGGCAGGCGAATTGAAACACGGACCGCTTGCGCTTATCACCAAAAAAACGCCGGTGATTGTATTAACAGGCAATGATGGCGATACCATAGATATCATATCGAATGCCAAAGAAGTGCAGGCACGCGGAGGGGTTATTATCGGCATTGGGCCGCACAAGCATGAAGTGTTTGATTACTGGCTTCATGTTCCTGATGTTGGGGAACTTTCGTATATGGTCAATGTTTTACCGATTCAGTTATTGGCGTATAATTTAGGAATTTTAAAGGGAAATAATCCTGACAAACCAAGAAATTTGGCAAAAAGCGTTACAGTGAAATAATGTATGAGCGATCCCATGTCACAAAAGAAAAAAGGATGCGGATTATGCGCGCTGATGTTTATAGTGTTGGTTTCCGCGGCCATCGTTATCGTATTATCAGCTGTCGGTATTCTTCGCATTCCGTGGCTTTCGCAATTTTTTTCTTCACCCAAAGATGCAGTGCGCCGGATTGAACTTTCCGAAAGCGAGAGAGAAAAAGAACGCGCCGGGCTTGAAAATAAAATTGGTGAAATCGCTTTTCTTATGCGAACGGCAACGCCTGAAAATCCGGTTGATATTTCATTAACAGTGACAGAGCGCGAGTTAACAGCTCTTTTGCTTTCCGGATCAGGCGATTTGCCTTTGACTTCTGCTCAAGCCGCAATTCACTCGGATGGCATTGAAGTGTCAGGCACAGTAACTCAACCGTTTGAAGGGCAGTTGTTGATTAAAGCACTGCCGGTGATGAAAGATGGGACGCTTAATTTTGACATTCAAGAAGTTGCTATTGGCGGATTAACCGTCCCTCGTACGTTTGCAGATTCTCTTGTAAAAACCGCTTTGGGAAAGAAAATGGATGAGGCAAATGCTCATATTAAGAGCGTGGGACAGATTACACACATAGAATTAAAAACAGGAGAACTTATTATGTCGGCGCACGTTGTAAACGGGAGTCAGCTGTTTCAACAAGAGCCCTCATCATAGAGCGTATGCCAGTGCTTGATGATATAGTGCGCGATATATCTTTCGCGATAGGAGGTATTATAAAGAATACGGATGGTATCGAGGAAATATCGCGTACAATGATCATGTCGCCATCGCAATGGGGAGATATTTCATTCCCATGTTTTGCATGCGCCAAAAAAATACACAAGAACCCCCATGAGGTTGCTCAACAGATAGCCGATCATATTGCAGAAAAAGTTCCATGTATTGCTGTGGCTCGAGCAGATGCCGGGTATGTAAACATCACTCTTGATTCAGCATTTTTGTATCAAGCCATAGACGCGGCTTTACAGGCAGGACAATCATACGGCGCGCCACAGACGGAAAAACCGCTTACCTATATTGTTGAGTACGCATCACCCAATACAAATAAACCGCTCCATTTGGGGCATATCCGCAATATCGCGCTTGGCCAAGCATTGATTGCATTTTTGAAGTATTGCGGACATCGGGCAATTTCCGCTGAAATTATAAATGACAGAGGGATTCATATCATGAAATCCATCCTTGCCTATCAAAAATGGGGGAACGATGAAACGCCTGAATCAGCGCATATCAAAGGAGATCATTTTGTTGGCAACTATTATGTGTTATTTAGTCATCGCGTAAAAGATGACCCGTCCCTTGAAGAAGAGGCACAGAAGTTATTGCAACAGTACGAGCAGGGTGAACAAGAAATTTGTTCACTCTGGGAGCGTATGAATGCCTGGGTTATTGATGGTATGAAGCAGACGTATAAGCGGTTGGGTGTTTCGTTTGAGGAGGAAGATTTTGAAAGCGATATTTTTGAAAAAGGGAAACAGGTTGTTGCTGACGGATTAGCCAGAGGTGTTTTTAAAAAGCGAGATGACGGCGCGATATATGCCGATTTAACCGATGTGGGGCTTGATCAAAAGGTTGTGTTGCGCAGTGATGGGACTGCTATTTATATCACGCAGGACTTGGCATTGGCTTTGATGCGCACCGCGCGGCATCCGGATTTAGAAGGAGTGCTGTACATTGTCGCGTGTGAACAAGAGTATCATTTCAAGGTGTTGTTTGAGTTGCTGAAGCGGTTGGGGTTTACTTGGGCGGATACATGCGTGCATGTCAGCTATGGTTTGGTGAATTTACCGAGCGGCAGGATGAAATCGCGCGAAGGAACAGTGGTTGACGCAGATGATATATTAGATGAATTGGCGCGTCTTGCTTTACAAGAGGTTCAAACGCGCTGGCAGGATATTGACTCTGTTGAATTACACTCTCGATCTGAAATGATTGCGCAAGCCGCGCTTCGTTTTTACCTTTTGCGCGTTCAGCCCCGACAGGATATGATTTATAATCCTGCAGAGTCCATTTCATTTGACGGCGCGACTGGTCCGTATCTTCAATATACTGTTGCGCGAATCTCACACATCCTTGCGCAGGTTGAACTTAAAAAAAAGATTGATTATACTGTATTAATAGAACGGCAAGAGCATGTATTGGCACTGTTGGTTTTGCAGTTTCCTTCGCTCGTTCATGAACTCCATAATCATTTGTTAGAAAAAAAATATTATAATCCGTCAGCGCTTACGCAGTATTTATATACGTTGGCGCAGGAAACGAATGCATTTTATCAAACGTATCGCGTGCTTCAGGCAGAGACCCCAGCCCTTGTACAGGCGCGAGCCGCGTTACTTGGGGCAGTGAAAGAGGTTCTTGATATCGGGCTTGCTCTCTGTTGTATATCAACACCAACGAACATGTAAAACACAAACACTATGAAGCATATTATTATTGTTGAGGATTCGCATATTGATCAATTGAGTCCTATTACGCTAACGCGAAAAGCGTCACAGATTACTATTGCCGGCTTGACGCTGGAAACTCTTGTGAAAGAAATGTGGAAATCAGCTGATGTGATTTTTCAGTCGTCAAAAAAAGAAGAACCGGTTTGGAAAGCAAAAGATGATGTATTAAGTATCAATGCCCGGCTTGTCCCAGCTGTTTCCGTGTTTGAGGAAGTGAAAAAATATACAGACAAGGGCAAGATGCCAGTGAAAAAATATCCAATGATTGAATATCCGTGGGATGTAATTAAATGGAATGAGGAATACTGCGCGGAAAATCTTGTGCATAAAGCGCAGGCGATGAAAGAGGTAAGGGGATTAAAGGGTGTGTATGCCGGATCAAATGTTACTATTGATGATAGTGTTGTTTTTGATACTCAAGAGGGCGTGATTATTCTTGATGATGATAGTATTGTGGAAGCATTTACTGTATTGCGTGGGCCGTTGTATATCGGTTCTAAAACAGTCGTTCGGGCCGGTTCTGTGATCGGGCCAAAGGTTATCGCAGGCGCGCAGGTGAAAGTGGGAGGAGAAGTGGCGCATTCTATTATTGAATCATTTTCTAATAAAGCGCATATTGGATTTTTAGGCCATTCGTATGTGGGGTCATGGGTGAATATGGGAGGGGGATCATCTACATCGAATTTAAAAAATACTTATGGCACGGTTCGTATGCAAGTCGGGTGGGAAAAGATTGATACTGGTATGCAGTTTTTGGGATCCATTATCGCTGATTACGCAAAGACCGCTGTGAATACTGCTCTGTATACCGGCAAAATCATTGGCGTTGCGGCGTCGTGTTATGGAATCATTTCCGAAAACGTCCCTTCATTTACGCACGCGACGCCAAAAGGGAAATATGAATTTGAATTAAAATCCGCGCTTGCCATGCAGGAGCGGATGTTTGCCCGGCGCGATAAAGAAGCATCAAATGAAGATAAGCATATCTTACGGCAGGCGTTTGAATCAACGAACCGCGATCGCAAAGCGGCAAAAGTAAAAAAGAAATCAGTTGAGTTTTAATTTTTATGATTGTTGTAGAGACGCCCCTCCGCCGGCTGGCGGAGGGGCGTCTATTTGCGACTGTAGAGTATATGGGAGGAGTACCTCGGACGCTTACCATAGGAACAGAGAGTATTTGTTATCTTTCTCGAGTTCATAAGCGTGCTCGTCATATTCGAATATCGTTTTATTATGACGGCAGGATTGCAGTGACTCGCCCTCCGGGAGTTTCTATTACCCGCGCTGAACATTTTTTAAGAGATAACTATGATTTGATGAGAGGAAAGATGAACACAAGAGTACGCGCGGGAACGACCATTCTTCCGCAGGTACGTTTAAAAGAATATCCGCATATAAAACAGCAGGCATGCTCTTTGGTGCAAGTGCGGTTGCGACATTTTAATCAGATATATGGATTTGTTTATAACAGAGTTGTGATAAAGAAACATAAAACGTTATGGGGGAGTTGTTCTGTTAAAAGGAATCTTAATTTTAATTACAACATTATTTTTTTACCCCAAGAATTGGCAGATTATATTATTGTGCATGAATTGTGCCATTTAAAAGAGCACAATCATTCTTCGCGTTTTTGGGCGTTGGTTGCGCATACAATTCCGAACTGGCAAGAGCGGAGAAAACAGTTGCGATTATATCGTCATAAAAAAATCGGCTGAATCAGGGTTCAGCCGGGAAAGAGCGGTGCGTTGGTGCGAATCGTGAAAACAGATTGAGCACCTCGTATGCTCTGGGGAGGTTGAAGATGGGGAGGTATTCATTCCCCCGTATTCTGACTCCGCTGACATACGAAATGACGAGATTTATGGGATGTGCAGGTGTAATATTTTGATGAAGGTGCAGGGCAATAACGCTGTTTTCTTCATCAAAGCGGATTCGAGACACTGCCCATGCGACGTCCCGTGCTGTTGGAGTGCTTTGTTCAATCCCCAGCGTAATCAGGGAGTGATCTGGCATTGGCGGATACAATTTCATCTTCAGTCCGCCAATGATCTTTTGACTGTGTAGGACTAAAGATTGTGCGACTTTTTGTCCTGTGCGCTCTTTACTGCCTTCGAGGTAGTCGTTGAGCGTACGCAGGAGGGTGGAGAGCGTAGGAAAGAGAGGGAGGATGAGTGTGTCCCTTTCTTCCTGCACGAATCGCATTTCAAGTGTGATATCTGAAAAGCCCCTTGGGAGATGTGTCTGTGTGGAGAGTGTATTCTCTGCATCCAAAAGGGCCTTTCCCGTTTCTCCGTTAAACAGTACGGCGCCATAACGCGCATCGTATGTTTCAGGGAGACGCACAACACCTACACGAAAGTAGGTCTGCTTAAAAAATTCCCTTCCGAATACGGCAAGTTGTACCCTGCCGTCCTGTTTCTGCTCTTCGGTTTTTATCCCTGGCAGGCGTGCAAGGACGGCATGCTCATTGTAGTTCCATGAAGATCCTTGGGCAGTGAGCAAGTATTGGATCATTCTGCTCACATCGTATGCTGTTTGGCATACGACTCCTCGAGGGTGGAGTACGATTTCAGGTGACATCGTGTTCTCCTTGAGAAAGAGATACGGTGTGATGGAGACAAAATTATCATACACATCTTTTTTTATCAAGAGTATGATATACTGTACTCATAATTCCTATGCCTCACATTCAGCTAACTCCAATAGTAAAAAAATCAGCCACACAACCGATGAAAGTCCATGGACGAATGTGGGAATATGGTGTTGCAATGACAATCGCAGGAATACTATTTGTTGTACTATCAGTGTATTTGTATTATCGTCGCGGATATTATGATTTGTATATTGCGAATAAAATATTTGCAGGGACATCTGCAATCCTTTTGGGAATTGTGCTTTTATTGGGGCCGTTAAGCCGTGCGTATACTATTTTTGATAGATGGTTGAAATATCGTAAAGAAATTGGGATTGTAGCGTTTGTGTTAGCGCTTGCGCATTCAGTATCGTCATTCTTTTTTTTATCTGATTATTTTTCGCGCGCCCGATTTTTTACGTCTGGATTATGGCCGTTTGTGTTTGGGATTACTGCGCTTTCTATTGTATGTATTCTTTGGATCCTTTCCCATAAAAACGCAGTAAAGATTTTTAGCGGAAAAGTGTGGTGGTGTATTCATAGTTGGGGGATTCGATGTGCGTTCATTGCTGTGGCGCTCCATGTCGGTATTATGAAATTTTCTGGATGGGTTGATTGGTACAAAAATGGTGGAGCGTCAAATCTTGTCCATCCCGAATGGCCTGGCGCAGGTCTGTTGGTCGGTTGGATTATAGCGTATGTTTTGTTGGTTCGAATTTCAGAAATTGGAACAACAAAAGCGCCCAAGGTGATTATCCCTGTTGGATTTTTTCTTTTGATTGGAATTTTTGTCGCCACATTCTTGTGGGGAAGAATGATATGAAACATTTTTCTTTGATATTTTTTGTTATCATCATGGCATTAGTCGGAGGATATGTGTATGTGACAACGCGGCCCGGGAGTCGGGTTTTTTATCGCGATCAACAGTCGCAACAGCAGAGTATTCAAGAGCCAGATTCCAAAGACACGGCGCAGAGCGTATTGTCAGCGCTGTCAGTTGCATTGGTTGAGCAAAATGAGTCAGGTGAATTTGGAAGTGCCGAATTTACTGATGACCAGCAACAGACAAAACTTATGTTAGTCGTTGCCGGAGAGACGCAAGGGGAAAGACAGGCGCTTTTGCATAAGGGTATGTGCGATCAGCCTGGAGATACGGTGCAATTATTGGCAAAACTTGAGAGCGGGATATCTGAAACAGTATTGCCAATTTCCCTTGAAGAATTGTTATCGCAACTGCCGATGTCGGTTGTTGTTCAGGACCCATCACACACTACTGTTGCGTGCGGGGAGCTTGTGCAATAGTAAGGATTGGTGTATAAGACAGTATCTTTGAAATGATGCCCCGCAGGGGCTTGTTTTATAGAATAAGTATGACACAAGAACGATTGCAGAAAATTTTAGCGCACGCCGGAGTTGCTTCCCGCAGGAACGCGGAAGAGCTCATTACCGCAGGCGCGGTTACGGTGAACGGCGCGTTGGTTACAACGCTTGGGCTGAAAGCAGACAGGGAGTGTGATGATATACGAGTGAATGGAAAAAAAATTACAGAAGAACAGGGTGAGTATTACATTGTCAATAAGCCCAAGGGGGTTGTTTCGACTGTTGTTGATACGCACGGAAGAACAACGGTTGTTTCGTTTGTAAAAACAAAGGCCCGGCTGTATCCGGTCGGCCGTCTTGATACTGATTCGCGGGGATTGATGATTGTGACGAATGACGGTGAGCTTGCGTATAGGATTTCTCATCCTAAATTTAAACATGAAAAAGAATATCGAGTTCGCGTTCACCAGCACAAAGGATCACGCGTGTCATTGGACGAATTGATTCGTCGTTTGAAAAAAGGAGTGCGGCTCGAAGAAGGAGTTGCGCGCGCTGATCGCGTTGAAACGGAAAAACAAAATTCGCCAATCAGCGCGACTCTTGTGATAGTATTGCATCAGGGGTGGAAGCGGCAGGTTCGAAGAATGGTTGATGTATGCGGTTGGTATGTTGGTGATTTACAAAGGATACGGATTGGATCAGTGGTATTGGGTGATCTTGCAGAAGGCGCGTCAAAGCAGATGACTCAAGAAGAGATTGAATTGTTATCAATCACAAAAGCGCCTGTATAGGGCGCTTGTGTGTACGATTTGTATGTTGTTACAAAACGTGTAAAAAAAGAACGATACGTGGCGTGTGGGGAAAGGAAAAACCGCATATCAAAGAGCGGCTTTTGCACCCCTCCACTTTTTTTCACGCAAAAGGTAGTATAGAGAAAATAGATGAAAATCTCAAGAGGATTCATTGTGGATAGTGTGTATGGAAATAATTATTGACACAACTCGGGATCAAGGATTTGAAATTGCCCTTGCACACGACGGAGTTATTCAGGCGCGGAATATGGTTAATGAGCCGTTTCAGGAAGCAGAACAGCTCATTCCGTCAATAGAAAAGATATTGAGTGATCAGGGCGTACCAGCGCATGATGTGAGCGAGGTGTGGGTTGTTGCAGGCCCAGGCCGTTTTACGGCTGTGAGAATTGGCGTTGCCGTGGCGCAGGCATTTGCGTATGCAATGAATATTCCTCTCCGATCAATTGAGCGTCTTTCGCCTGATGAGAGTTTGTCAGATATGATAAGCCGTTTTTTAGTGGCTGATCATAGAGTATGCGTTCAGCCGGTATATGATAAAGACCCGCATATTACACAGAGTGTGTGATGAGTTGATAATTCCTTTAATATTCTTTTCATCTTATATGCGTTATGCTGGCTATGCCTATAACGCATTTTTTGATTGTATTTTTTATGCAACAGGGGATTGGAAATATTGTTATAGCAGGCGGGGGATATGCCGGTGTTACCGCGACGCGGCTTATCGCCCGTTTTCAACGCGCAAACCCGACGTTGAAAGAAGCGTATCGGTTGATTGTTATTGATCATTCCGATCGCCATCGTCTTGCATTTCGGTATACATCAGCACTGTGCGCCGATCCTGCAATGTCTGCAAAACAATTGATTCAATCAATGAGCATTCCATTCAAAAATATTTTTACCCGAGAAAGCGATGAAATTATCCTTGTCCAAAGCGCGATAACAGCGATAGATCCTGACAATTATGTGCTCTATTTAAAAGATAACGATCCGATTGAATACGTTTATTTGATTGTGGCATTGGGAAGCGAGTCATGGTTTGGGAATGTTTCCAATGCATCGCGATGTTGTTTTTCGCTCTCATCAATGCAAGATGTTTTTCGCATGCGGGCGCGTTTGAATACATTGTTGCGCGCAAAAATTGTTTCGAACATTACCATTATTGGAGCCGGCATGATGGGATGCGATATTGCCGGCGCGCTTGCGTGTCATCCAATGAAAAAAAAATTTCCGCTTTCTATAACTCTGATTGAACAGCAAGACCGAGTTGTGCCATATCTTCCGTTACATGTGTCATCTTGTATATCAAAGAGGTTATCTCGACTTGGCGTACGCGTTATGACCGGTACTTCTGTTGAAGCAGTGAATAAAGGCACTGTGTTGTTAAAAACAGAGGAAGCAGTATTAAGTGATATGACACTCTGGACCGGAGGAACACGTCCTCCTGCGTGCATACGCTCGCTTCCATTTGAGCATGATGACCTTGGAAGGGTGTATGTGAACGAATATTTGCAAGCTCGGCCTGATATGCTGATTTTGGGGACGAACGCGCATATGCGATCAGTGTTAGGGGATCGAGTTCCGGTCTATTCTGATACAACCATCAGACAAGGACGGTATGCCGCATACGCAGTTGATCAATTTACCCGCCATGCTTCTCCTCCATTTCCATTTCCTGCGAAATTGCAACGATACCGTATTCCTATAGGTGATTCATGGGCATTGTATTATCGGTGGGGATTATACGTTTCAGGTATGCTGGGTTGTGTTGCGACCAAGTTATCGCGCGCGCGGTATCTGGTCCATATTATGGGGATTATACGGCTGTTTTCAAGATTGTTTTCCTCATAATGAATACATAAAAGTGAAAAAAGGCGTTATTAACGCCTTTTTTATGTGGATAAAGAGTGGATAACAAACTGTTTTTTTGTGTTGACCAATGAATGGTTAGTGGGGTAAAATGGTCTTAGGTGGTGAAAAGTGGTTGAAAATATGTTTATTGGAGAATATACACATTCAATGGATGATAAAGGACGATCCGCACTACCGTCGAAGTTTCGCAATCAACTTAAGAAAGGGGCAGTGGTAACTCGAGGGCTTGATAGTAGTTTATTTTTATATCCCCTTGATGAGTGGAAAGCGCTTGCGCAAAAACTTTCCGCATTGCCTATTAGTCAAGGAAAGAGCCGAGCGTTTGCTCGTTTGATGCTTTCTGGAGCAATGGAAGTTGCTCCTGACAGTCAAGGCAGAATGTTGGTCCCTGAATATTTGAGAGCATATGCTGGTATCGGAAAAAAAGTTGTGTTTGCGGGATTGTATAATCGCATTGAATTATGGGGTGAAGATCAGTGGATGAAGTACAAAGCAATGACTGAAAAGGAAAGTACTGAAATTGCCGAGGCGATGGGAGAAGTGGGGATATAACACGACAAAAAACAATGAACAAAAAAACAAAAAACAGGATAGTGGATGTAGATTATCAGTTTTACAGTTAAAAGCAGTTATTTGTTATTTGTTTCTTGTTATTACGATATGCTTGTCATGCAATTTATATGCGACGAAACGTTATGGGTGGTGTGGACGCTTGCCATACTTCTGTATTGCTCAATGAGACAGTTGAGGCACTTTCGCTTGAGCAAGGATTGAGAGTGATTGACGCGACTGTCGGTCATGGAGGCCATGCAGAAAAGATTATGGAAAACATCGGGCATGAGGGGCGACTTTTGGCTATTGATTGCGATTTTTCTAATCTCGAAAAGGCGCGTCAGCGGCTTTCTCATTATAAAAAGCAGATTATATTTGTTCATTCGCACTTTGATCAATTAGAACGCATAGCGCATGAGCATGACTTTTTTCCTCATGCAATCGTGCTTGATCTTGGTGTGTCGTCATCTCATTTTGATGATCCGGCGCGGGGCTTTAGTTTTTTACATAACGGGCCTCTTGATATGCGCCTTGATCCGACGACTCAGCAAGAGCGGGCATGCGATATTATTCAAAACGCTTCAGAAAATCATCTGAAGAATATTTTTGAAAAATATGGGGAAGAGGCGCATGCCCGCAGAATTGCTCACGCTCTTGTTAAGCAACGAATGAAGATGCCGATGATGACAACGCAATTATTTGCCGAGTGTGTTGAATATGCTCTACCTGTGCGAGATCGAGCATTAAGAAGAAAAAAGCACCAGCATCCGGCAACAAAGGTTTTTCAAGCGTTACGCATTGCCGTGAATGACGAACTGGGACAGCTTGAGCGCGTATTGCCTCAAGCGGTACGCGTGTTGCAAAAGCATGGTGGTCGGCTTGCTGTTATCTCTTTCCATTCCCTTGAAGATCGAATGGTAAAACAGTTTTGTGTACAGCAGAGTAACCCATGCGTATGTCCGCCAGATTTTCCAGTATGTTCCTGTAACAAAACACCCACTCTTGCGATTGTAAATCGTAAACCAATAATTCCAACACAAAAAGAAATCGCTCATAATGTGCGATCTCGGAGCGCAAAGCTTCGAATCGCTCGCATATTTTCTTTATGAATATCCTTGCAATCGTACTGCCTCAAGAAGTATCATCTATGCGCAAAGCGCTTGTGATTGCTGTTGTTTCGTTATTTGTGTCATATCTTTTGATGATCAATCATCTTGCCATTGCCGGGCATACGATGCAGGATTTAAACAAAAAAATTCAAACGGCGCGCTATGAGACGGATCAGTTAAAAGAAGCGGTATTTCGGCTTGAATCGTTATCATCCATTCAAAAACAAGCTCAAGATTTGAATATGGTTCCTGTAGGCAGTATGCGATTTTTAAGCAGTGGCGGGGGAAAGAGTGTTGCTCAACGGTAATATAGAGACATCACACTCTACAATCGGACTATACAACGCAGGAAAAATTGTGTCTGGCACAGTTTTGGAACGAGGGAAATTTGAGCCGTATCCAATGATACGGCGAAAATTTTCTGAAGCAAAAAACAAGCCAGGCATGATTTTAACAAGTTATTGAGTACGATTTTTGAGTGTGATGTCTATGGCATGGTTTCTATGGAATACTCGCGATCGAAGGTATTTCCCAAAAAAGGCTTCGATCGGCTTGCGATTGTTTCCATGGCTTTTTTTGTGTTGTTTGGAATTATCATGATCCGTCTTTTTCATCTTCAGGTATTACAGCACCGTGTCTATGCGGCGGAAGCGCAAGGTCAACGGGAATTAACTCAAGAACTTTTGCCACACCGTGGGCAAATTTATTGGAAAGACGGTTCAACAGGACAAGTGTATACTGCCGCGACTAATCGGTTGTTTTGGCAGTTGTATGCTGTGCCGAAAGATATTACAAACCCCCAGCGTGTGAGCCATGATTTGTCTGTTATTGTTGATATTCCCGAAGATGTACTGTTATCCAAACTTGATAAGCCGAATGATCCGTATGAGCCGATTCAGGATCGGTTAGCAGATTCGCAGGTTGAGGCGGTGCGAGCTTTGCAATTTGAGGGTTTGGGATTTCGCGAGATGGAACAGCGCTATTATCCCGAAAGCCCTATGGGTAGTTCTGTGCTCGGTTTTGTGAGTTGGTTGTCAGATGAGCATAAAGGACAGTACGGGATAGAACAGCAGTTTGAAAAAATTTTGGTCGGGAACGCAGGATCGTTGCACGTTGAAAATGATATACAGGGCCGTCCTATTCTGGTGGGCGAGCGAGTTGTAACAAATCCTGTGAGTGGCGATGATATTACATTGACTATTGATAGGACCATTGAATACATTGCGTGCAATGCGCTTCATCAGGCAGTGCTGTCGTATCAAGCCAGCGGAGGAAGTGTGATAATTGTTGATCCGTTTTCTGGCTCCATTCTTGCAATGTGCAGTGCGCCGGAATTTGATTCGAACCGGTATAATGAAGTTGATGATTCATCATGGTATCTTAATCAAACAGTGAATTATGAGTATGAGCCGGGCTCAACGTTTAAAGCCATTACAGCGGCTATTGGGTTGGATATTGGAGAGATTACTCCTGAAACAACATATGAAGATACTGGTCAGGTGAGATTTGGACCTCATACGATACAGAATGCACTCGGTCAAAAAGAAGGTACTCAGACCATGACGCAGGTTCTTGAAAAGTCGCTCAATACCGGCGCTGTATGGATTGGGTTTAAGATCGGACAAGAGCGGTATTTAGAGGGGTTGAAAAAATTTGGGTTTGGCACACAAACAGGGATTGCATTGCCTGGAGAGGGTGGCGGTAATATTTCATCATTAGAAAAGAAAGGGGATATTTATCTTGCAACTGCTACATTTGGCCAAGGCATTACAGCAACTCCTTTGCAAATGGCAATGGCCTTTACTTCACTTGTGAACGGGGGGGTGTTGTATAAACCGAGAATTATTGAGTCAATACGCAAATCTGATGGATCAGTGCAATCCGTTGATTCGAGCGTGGTTAGGCATCCTATTCAACCGCGCACGTCACTGTTGATTTCCGGCATGCTGGGCGCGGTGGTAAAAGAAGGATACAGCGGACAGGCGCGAGTGCCAGGATACTATGTCGGTGGGAAATCAGGTACAGCCCAAGTTGCAGGCAATGATGGCAGATACTCTGGAGAAAGCATTCATTCTTTTATCGGATTTGCTCCTGTGGATAACCCCCGCTTTGTGATTTTAACCAAACTTGATAAAGTAAAAACCTCGAGCTTTGCCCAAGGGTCTGCTTTGCCGTTATTTAAAGAGATTGCTTCTTTTTTATTGACCTATTACGGCGTGCCGACATCATTTGATAATTGATATGAAAAAAATAATATATAGTATTATTCGATTGTTAGCTCGAGGCGTTTTGAAAAAATACAAGCCCGATGTGGTTGGCATTACCGGAAGTGTGGGAAAGACAACAACAAAAGACGCTATCGCTCTTGTGATGAGCGGTAGATTTCATATTCGCGCCTCAGAGCGCAGTATGAATACCGAAGTTGGTTTGCCACTCACTGTGCTTGGCTGTGAGAATCCAGGAAAAAATGTTCTTGCGTGGTTATTGGTTTTTTGGAAAGGATTATGGTTGCTGGTGCATCGTGATCATGAGTATCCGCCCATATTAGTTCTTGAGATGGCGGCGGATAAAAAAGGAGATATCGCCTATTTATGTTCTATTACGCAACCGCGCATTGGCGTTGTGACTGCGCTTTCAGAAGTGCATTTGGCGCATTTTAAATCTTTGGAAGGGGTTGCGAAAGAAAAACAGACACTCATCGCGTCGCTTCCGCGGAATGGATGGGCGGTGTTGAATGCTGATGATCCTCGTGTCGTTAAAATGAAAGAATTATCAGACGCCCAGTGCATCACATTCGGAATTGAAGAACATGCGACTGTTCAGGCAATTGATGTTTCTTTAAGGTATAAAGAGGGAGAGACATTTTTTGATCGCATCAACGGACTTGGGTTTAAGGTGATTTATAAAGGGACAGCAACTCCGATATTGCTTTCGCAGAGCGTTGGGTATCATCATGTGTATACAGCGCTTGCGGCATGTGCCGTAGGCACGTTGTTTGATATGAACCCACTTGAAATAGGGGAGCGGCTTGGATTGCTTGCCCCGGGGCCGGGGCGACTGAGGGTGTTGAAAGGAATCAATCATTCAGTGCTTTTGGACGACAGTTATAATTCATCTCCGTTGGCTCTTGAACGCGCGCTTGATACATTGTGCGACTTGAATGATCCTCAAGGGAATGGGCATCGCCGCATTGCGGTGCTGGCTGATATGCTTGATCTTGGCAAGGCGTCGCAAGAGGCACATGAGGTTATTGGCAGAAAAATCGCAGGCCTGCCGATTGATCAGCTGGTTACTATTGGACATGATAGTATGTTTATAGCGGAAGCGGCAAAAAATGACGGGATGGATGCCGCGAAATTGATTCATTTTGATGATATGAAAAGCGCAGAGGCGTACTTGAAAGAGAATATTCAAGAGGAGGATATTCTCTTAGTGAAAGGATCGCGCGGCATACACCTTGAAGCATTGGTTGAGAAAATTATTGATGAACCGCACCGCGGCCGTGAATTGCTTGTGAGCGGGCATTGATTTGTGGAGCAGGATTTGATACAGTGTGCGTAATTTTTTCCTTATCCGTGGCCTTATCGTCTAGTGGTTAGGACGCCAGGTTCTCATCCTGGTAACCGGGGTTCGACTCCCCGTGGGGCTACCACTCGGGAAAAGAAAAATTGTATACAATTTTATGAATAATGTATCACTGACAAAGAGGCAATCTGTTGAAAAAAATTATTATAATTCCATAGTGCATGACAAATGGGATCATAAGTCGTTACTCGTTGAGCACATTGAGCCACCTTTTAATTATTATAGCGGTGATTTATTCGGCTGTGCTAAAAATTACATAGGAGATTTTAAAAATAAAATAATATTGGAAATCGGTTGCGGAAATGGCGAAATCAGTGTTTGGTTTGCAAAAAATGGCGCAGAAGTATACGGGATAGATATTAGCGATGAAAGCATAGCCATTGCGGAACGAAGATCCCGAGAAAATGGGATAACAGAGCAAACTCATTTTTTAGTGTCTCCGGGAGAATATACTCATTTTTTAGATAGTTTTTTTGATATTATTTTCATCAATGTTTCTTTACATCATTTGGAGGTTGAACAGGCATTGAATGAATTTAAACGAGTGTTAAAACCAAATGGAATTTTTGTCGCGGTTGAACCATGTGTTTTTTCAAAAACTATTCAAACAATACGAACATCAAAATTAATCACCTCGCTCTATCCCATAAGACAAGAAACACCGACCGAAAGGATATTATTTTCAGATGATTTAGAGCTCATAAAACGAATTTTTACAGACATAGAATATCGTCCCTATAGAATTTTTAGCCCCTTTATTTTTAAAGTCAAACCGTTGTTTTTCTTTTTAGCCAATGTTTTTTATGCAAGAGAACGTGATGTAGAAAAAAGACGCCGAAAAATGAACAGAGGATTTCAAAAAATAGATGAAGTAATTTTAACACTGTTCCCATTCATGAAATTTTTATCGCGATATATAGTATGTAAGGCAAGGAATAGTAAAGAGTAAACAATTCGCGGAAGAAATTGATGCTGTTAAAGACCATGACATTGTTTTTCACCAAAGACAGAAGATAATGAAACACTCCTTTGTATCATGATTTAAAGTTAATGACAAAGCGGTATTCGCATGAGCAGGGGGCATGATGGCAGACATGGCAGTTGTTTGTGTAAAAATCGGACAGGGCATCATTCAATTGTATTGATAAAGAATTCAGCACTCCAAAAAAGCAGGACAATAAATCAGCCGCTTCCAATGTGACATTATTAAAGTGAATTTTTGTGTGTTCTCCTCTGTAAGCAAGAAATGCTTCGACTAATTCACCAACTTCTTCAGCCATATGAACGCCTGCGTGTTCTAATGTCCGCGAAGCGCTGGGATAAATTTTTTCAAACATAATGTGAAAATCGGCAATTGTGTTCGGTTTTTTAGCTTTATCGGGAGTGATTGCTTTTCTTTGAGCTGGTTTTGAATCTTTGCATTGACATGGTTGGCGAGCGCAATAGGAACAGATATAAGGAAATCTGTGCCAGAGTTCATCTTCAATATCAATATGTAACCTATTGAGCGTGGACATAAAAAAGCTGGAAGTTATTAAAAGGTTGGTCAGGCATTTTTCCTGATTTTTTTTGCGAATTCCTTTTAGTCCTCTCATGGCAAATCTCTGCACATTATTGAGGAGATCTTGTAGCTCAAAGTGTAGATCGTTCGGTAATCCGTAAACGGTCTGAACGAACTGTTGATACTCTTTTAATGTCGAATTTTTGGTAATTGACGGCATAGTATGTATATATACTATAGCATTTTTGTAAAAACGCACCATGTATATACATTGGGGGCTGGTTTTTTTGTTTGAGATGGCGTAGGATAGTACTGATTTTCGCGAAAGGACTGCGCGATGAACACTGATGTGTCAGATATTCTTGACCGTTCTTTTACTGGAGTTGTGTCGGTTGTGATCAACCAATACAATCCAGTTGAAGTGCATCTTCAGCAACAGCCGCTCATAAGGGCGGTTGATGAGGCGTTTCGTCGTATCAAGGGGGGGATGAGAGTAACTCTCAAAGAGGAGTGGAAGGAGGTGGCTTTTGACGAAGCAACTTGCCCACCGAAGTTATCCGTTTCGTCATGACACGGGCGTGGCATAGTCGGTTCGTGACTATGCCTTCATTTTTTATCTTATGAGTGTCATTCCGTCCGCCAGCTGGCGGACGGAATTCAGGCGCTTATTACTCTATGAAAATTATTCAACTCAACATTTGGGGTGGGAGGTATCTTAAAGAAGCAGTAGCGTTTTTTAAACAGGAAAATGCTGATATTATTTGTTTGCAAGAAGTAACAAGCGGTATTTTTACAAAAGCGGAAAGTTCGGATGTTCAAGGCATTGATGTGTATGAGTATATAAAAAAAGAATTGGGCTATGATGGTGTTTTTGAAAAATGTTTTTCAGCAGAAGTAGATGGTGATATATCTCATCGTGGCAATGCGATACTTTCTCGGTATCCTTTAACAGATATGTATACAGAATTTTACGATTATCCGTTTACGCGATTTGATATGAATATGGAGGGCAGAGAATACGCGCACACGCAACCGCAGAATTTTATCGTTGCACATGTTGAGACACCGCAAGGAAAGATGCGTGTAATGTGCACGCACATGGCATGGAGTAGGGTATGTGAAGATACGGAGAGAAGAATCGGCCAAATCAAAAAAATAATAACATACCTTGAATCAGTACCAGATGAGCAAACTCTTTTGTGTGGGGACTTTAATATCCATCCGCAGTCAGAAAGTTTAAACATATTCAAATCATATTTTGTAAACTCGGGTGAGGGGAGTATTCAAAACACACTCAACCCTGCGGTGCATCCAGTGTTTTTTAACGGCGACCATCCTCAAGGTTTGGCTGTGGATTATATTTTGACTCATGGATTGGATGCGACATTTGTGCATTCACCTGAAATAACAATCAGCGATCATTTACCTGTTATCGCTGAAATGTAACTATTATATGAAAAAAGATATTGAGGTAGAGTTGCGTGGCCGGCTCACACACGATGATCGTGATCAGCTTATTGAAATTTTTAAACATGACGGGAAGTATGTAACCACAAAAGAGCGAATCATGATAGATTATTCAACTTTTTTAGAAGGCGAAGGCATTCGCGACCGGCAAAAAGATATCCGTCTTCGAATGACGAATGGCGTGCCGGAAATCATGATCAAACTTGGCCCGTGGGGAGGGGTTGATCAAAGAAAAGAATTATCAGTAACAACCGAGCCCGGCACATTTAATACGTTGGTGGAAATATTTGCGGCTTTGGGGTTTTTAAAAGGGATGATGTGTCAGCGTAATAGCGTGGTGTATGAGTACAAGGGGATAGAGTTTTCTATGGTTGAGGTTCCACATCACAGCTGGTATTTTGAAGCGGAGAAAATGGTGCACGAACGTGATATACTGCAAGCGACAGAAGAGGTAACGCGCGTATGCAACGAATTGGGGCTGGAAGTTTTTAGTAAAGAAGATTTTTTCGCATATATTGAAACATTAAATAAAGAGGCAAATACAGTTTTTGATTTTAACGCATTTTCTGCCGAATACCATATTCGGCATGAGTCCCTAAGAGATTGACGCTTTTTTCATTCATCTCTATAGTATTTTTGCTTGAATAGCTGAAGCATGGGGATAGAGCCGCCATGCTCATAGAACCGCAGTATATTTGGGCGACTCCTTTCTCCTGATACTGATCAGGGGAAATACCCTCTTGTTCTTGTCTATTCGCGCGAGCGGATGGACTTTAATGAGAGGGCTTTTTTTCTCAAATATGGTATTCGGCACGAGTCCCTTAACTCTTGACAAAATAAATTAGCACTCTATAATAGAGAGTGCTAATTTAAATATGGGCGCTATGACTGTTCAATTAACCGATCGCCAGCACGAGTTGTTACTCACTATTGTAGGGGAGTACATCTCCACAGCCCAGCCCGTAGGGTCTAAATTGGTTGCGGAAAAATATCTCCCTGATGTCTCGCCTGCGACAGTGCGCAACGATATGGCAGTGTTGGAATATCAGGGCTATGTGCATCAGCCCTATACGTCTGCAGGGCGTGTGCCGACAGCAAAGGCGTATGAGTTTTATGTTGGTCAACTCGCGCAAGAGAGCGTTCTTTCGGAACAGATATACCGCGTGCTGAAGGATTCTGCGCAAGGAAATGATGAACGGGCTCGGTTGAAAAATCTTGCAAAAGCAGTTATTGAAGAAACCGGCGAAAGCGCTGTTATTGGATTTTCGCCTGAAGACACGTTTTATACCGGCATTTCAAATCTGTTTGCCAAACCTGAATTTTCCACTATGCAGATGGTGGTTGATATGTCGCGTTTGATTGATCACTTTGATCGGATCGTAAAACAGTTGATGGAGAGCGCGTCACAGCAGGTGGATATATTAATAGGACAGCAATGCCAGCTTTCTGATTATTGCAGTATGATTGTTTCGCCGCTGACGCTTTCTTCCGGCACTGGTATGTTTGGACTGTTTGGACTCACGCGCATGGACTATAAAAAAAATAGAGACATTGTAAAAGGCGTTGCTGATATCATTAACAAAGATTTATGACTGAATTATTAAAAAAATCAAAAGGTCACCATCAAGAATTAGAAAAAATAATCCAAGAACGGGATGAATACCTTGCAGGATGGAAGCGGGCGCAAGCAGATTACCAAAATTCGCAAAAAGAAATGAATAGTAAAAAAATTGAATATTCTCGATACGCTCAAGAACGGATATTAGAAGATCTTCTGCCCATTATTGATCACTTTGATGAAGCGCTTAAACATATCCCTGAAGATCAAAAACAAGAAGCATGGGTGGTAGGGATGTTTCACATAAAAAAACAAATGGATGAATTTTGTCGCAAGCAGGGATTGGAAATGTTTGGCAAGGTTGGAGATGAGTTTGATCCAATGGTGCACGAAGCTCTTGGACAGGTTGATGCCCCTGAACATACCGGATGTATTTCAGCAGTGGTGCGGTGCGGGTATCGGATTGGTAATCACATTATCCGACACGCGCAGGTGATGGTTGGGAAATAACAGTGGTCACATGTCAGTTTTCAAATTTCAAATTTGGTATTTGAGAACTGGAAACGAAAATTTAAAAACTGGAATATATTATTTTACCTTTGCCCATCGTAGCGGTGTTCTTGATGAGAGAGAATATTGCTGTGTATGGGAATATGTCTATGTCCCTTATTAGATGGTCTCCATTATTGGGAAATTCAATGTTCGATGGTATGGATCAAGCGTTTGATTCTATGATGGTTCCCGCGCAACGCGGATTTGTACCTGCTTTAGACGTGTATCAAACAGCAGATGATGTGGTTGTGGAAACAACCCTGCCGGGTATGAACCCAAAAGATGTGAGCGTTTCTATTGAAAACGACGTTCTCACGATTGAAGGAAGCTCGGAAAAAAAGACAGAAGTGGATGAAAAAGATTATTATCGTAAAGAAATTCGATCAGGATCATTCCATCGCGCTATTGCTTTGCCGTCATCTGTCAAAGGAGATGACGCAAAAGCCAGTTATGAAAATGGCGTGCTCAAAATTGTTATTCCAAAGCGGGAAGAAATAAAACCGAAGAAGATTAGTATTGATATTAAGTAATTTCTCTAATGTTAAAATGCTATGTCCAAAATATTAGGTATTGATTTAGGTACAACTAACTCCTGCGTGGCGATTATTGAAGGCGGTCAGCCAAAAGTGTTGGAAAACGCGGAAGGCAATCGCACAACGCCATCTGTTGTTGCCATAAGCAAAAAAGGGGAGCGATTAGTCGGGCAAACCGCAAAGCGGCAAGCAGTGACGAATCCAGAAAACACAGTGTATTCGGTAAAACGGCTTGTTGGTCGCAGATTTGAGGATGCTGAAGTTCGGCAGGCAGAAAAAATCCTGCCATATAAAATCGTGAAATCAGGGAATAATGTGAAAGTCAGCATGAATGGTGCTGATTATACGCCGCAGGAAATTTCTGCCATGGTTTTGGCAAAACTCAAAGCAGATGCAGAGGCAAAATTAGGTGAAACAATTACCGAAGCAGTGATTACGGTTCCTGCGTATTTTGACGACGCGCAACGAAAAGCAACAAAGGAGGCAGGTGAAATCGCGGGGTTAACTGTACGCCGTATTATTAATGAGCCGACTGCCGCGGCATTGGCATACGGATTTGAAAAAAAGAAAGATGAAAAAATCGCAGTGTACGATTTGGGTGGCGGTACATTTGATATCTCCATTTTAGAGGTTTCAGAAGATACAGTTGAAGTAAAATCTACCAATGGTGATACGCATTTGGGAGGCGATGATTTTGATCAAGTGGTGATTGAATGGATTTTGAATGAATTTAAAAAGCAGGAAGGCATTGATCTTTCAAAAGATCCGTTAGCGCTTCAGAGGGTCAAGGAATCAGCAGAAAAAGCAAAAATTGAACTTTCCACAGCCCATGAAACAGAAATCAATCAGCCATTTATTACCAATGGCGAAGACGGGCCAAAGCATTTGGTCATGACACTGACTCGTTCAAAGTTGGAAGAATTAGTTGGCAGTTTGGTGGAAAAAACATTCGCTCCTGTTCGCAAGGCAATGGAAGACGCGCGTATGAAAGCAGGTGATATTAACGAGGTTGTGTTAGTTGGCGGACAAACGCGCATGCCAATGGTGCAGAAAAAAGTGGAGGAATTTTTTGGCAAAAAACCGCATATGGGCGTGAATCCAGATGAAGTGGTTGCAATTGGAGCCGCGGTTCAGGCAGGCGTTTTGCAAGGCGATGTGAAAGATGTGTTATTGTTGGATGTAACGCCATTATCTCTTGGCATTGAAACATTGGGCGGTGTGATGACACGGCTTATCGAACGCAATACAACCATTCCGACATCAAAGTCGCAAGTTTTTTCCACAGCCGCGGATAATCAGACATCGGTTGAGATTAAAGTATATCAAGGTGAGCGCGAAATGGCAGACGCAAATAAACTGCTTGGTAGATTTATGTTAGATGGTATTCCTCCTGCCCCGCGTGGCGTTCCGCAAGTTGAAGTGATATATGATATTGACGCAAACGGTATTTTGCATGTAACAGCAAAAGATAAAGCAACAAGCAAAGAACAAAAAATTACCATCTCCGGTTCAACCGGTTTGTCAGATGCTGAAATAGAAAAAATGCGCAAAGACGCGGAAACGCATGCAGAAGAAGATAAAAAGAAAAAAGAGGCGATTGAGCATAAAAACATGGCAGACACGCTGTTGTACACTACGGAAAAAGCCCTCAAAGACGCTGGCGCAAAATTGACAGATGATGAGCGCAAACCGATTTTGGAAAAAATGGATGAGCTCAAGCAAGTGAAAGATAAAGATGATGTTGAGGCAATTAAAAAAGCTGTTGATGCGTTGAGCGAGGCGATCCAGAAGATTGGAGAAAAATTGTATCAATCAGCGCAACAGCCGACTGAAGAACCGATGAACCAAGGAACGACAGAACAGGAAAAGGCGGAGCCGGTTGAGGCGGAGTTTGAAGAGAAACAGCACGAATAACGAATAACGCACGAATCCGCCATCTGGCGGGACGAATGGCTCACGAATAAAGAAAGAGTCCGCATCGCTGTGGACTCCGTGGGAGGGTGTGTCAGTGTATCTGCTTGTCTATCTCATTTTTTCCCAGGAAATGCGCTACAACCAGATAGAGCAGAACGAGAACGATCAACACTCCAATGTCGAGAAGGATGACATTATTGGCCTGTTGCAATTTGGAACACGAATATGCCAAGACCAATGCATATGGTCGTGACACATAGAACGAGGGCGATACACAGTCGCAGTATGAAATCGATTATGTGAATCACGCCCATGATCTTACCTCCTTGTGTCGCCGCCACCGCCGAAAAGCCCCAAGAACGAAGCTCCGCATCTCATTAAAGAACTGTACCCAATTCATTCTGCTCTCCTTTCCGTGAGATGTATCGCAAGTGTAATAGTAATATAAGTATCCGTCAATACTATGGAAAATCAACAACAGATTCAAATTAAAATTACTGACGACACTTTAAAAGGCGTGTATGCCAATTCCATGCAGGTCGCGCATACACAGGAAGAGTTTATGATTGATTTTATGAATCTTTTCCCGCCGCAGGGCATTGTGAATGCGCGCGTCATCTTGAGCCCGGGGCATTTAAAGCGTATGATAGCCGCATTGCAAGATAATCTAAAAAAATACGAACAGCAGTTTGGAGAAGTGACAGTTGCCCAACAACCGGCAGGTGAAAGCGAAATTGGATTTAAGGCGGAGTAAGCCCACGAATAATACACAAATGACTACGAATCATTCACAAATAATGTTGTCCATTCGTGAGTTATTTGTCTCGTATTTGTGAGTTATTCGTTTCGTATGCACGATTATTATCAAACACTCGGCGTATCAAAAACCGCCACCCAAGATGAAATAAAAAAGGCGTACCGAAAATTGGCGCATCAGCATCATCCTGATAAGGCAGGCGGTGATGAAGCAAAGTTTAAGGAAATCAGCCAGGCCTATAGCGTTTTGGGAAACGAAGAAAAGAAAAAGCAGTATGACCAGTTAGGCCATGCCGTTTTTTCGCAATCAGGCGGTAACAGCGCAAACGGATTTAATTGGAATGATTTTACTCGCCAATACGGGAGTGGGCATTTTCAGGATTTTACTGTGAACTTTGATGATATTGGCGATGTATTTGGTGATTTTTTTGGTTTTGGCAGAGGAGGCAGAGGCGGGGCGCGAACATCGAAAGGATCTGATATGCGCATGATGCTTGATCTTCATTTTATGGAAGCAGTGTTTGGCGTAGATAAGACCGTTGTGGTAGAACGCCATGAGTCGTGTTCGCGATGTCATGGCACTTCACTTGAGCCGGGGACAGAGTTGCGGACATGTTATCGGTGCGCTGGAAACGGAAAAATCACAGCAAATCAGCAGACATTTTTAGGAACATTTCAAACTATTCAATCATGCCCTGATTGCCGAGGCAATGGCCGGGTTGCGGAACATCCTTGCTCTGTATGTAAAGGACGCGGCATTGAAAAAAAACGCGCAGAGATTAAGGTTTCAATTCCCGCTGGTATTGATGATGGTGAAACAGTTCGTCTTTCCGGACAAGGCGAGGCAGGCGAACAAGGGGCTGATCATGGTGATTTATACATTACCGTGCGCGTAAAAAAACACACGCTTTTTGTACGGGAGGGGACTACGATCAGATCAGAGGTGGTTGCTCGGTTTACAACCGCTGTGTTAGGCGGAAAGATTGACATCCCGACGCTTGACGGTACAGCAGTATTAAAAATTCCCGCAGGCACGCCGTCAGGCAAGGTTTTTCGGCTTAAAGAGAAAGGAGTGCCAGATGTTCATGGACGGGGAAGAGGGGATCATTTAGTGACATTTCATGTTGAAGTTCCTACGAAAATATCCAAAAAAGCCCGTAAATTGTTGGATGATTTAAAGGCAGAAGGGGTGTAGAGACGCATGATACCCAATGATCTTTGTTACATGGCAACATTGACAACTTCTTGTTATTTTTGTATAGTAGTTTTGTTTTACAATAATGCTTTAAATAGAGCTTGTCAGTGCTATTTCTATGGCTGAAGAGATACAGCCAACTACTCTTTTGGATAAAATCATTTCAGCGGAGCATGAACGGGAGCAAGCGGAGTTTGTTCCTTCGTTTTTGCTTCGGGCACTTTTAGAGGCTATTAATCAGCGTGAACAAGAGGTGATAAGCCGTCGCCATGGATTGGGCGGAAAGAAAAAAGAAACACTTGAAGCGATCGGCGGTTCTTTCCGTGTTACTCGAGAACGAATTCGGCAGATCGAAAATACGGCATTGCGCCACTTGCGCGATTCGGAAGCATATCAGCCGGTTGCGGAACGAATGGATCAGGCATTAGGAAGAATATTAGATGCTCACGGAGGCGTGATGGAAGAAAACCATTTGATGAGCGAAGCGTTGAACCATCTTTCCGGACTCGATCTCGAGGCGCCCTATGTTATTTTTTTTATTCGCGCGTTAGGAAGCGAGCTGGTGCATGAGGTTCCTGAAAGCGAACATTTCAAAGCAGGATGGCGATTGTCCCACAAAGACACAGCGTTTCCACATGCGCATATTCAGGAGTTGAAATCTATTTTTAATACAATAGAGACGCCTCTGATGTTTGATGATATTGTAGAAATAGTAAACAAGGGTCAGTTTTATATCAATTATCAGCATGAGATAAATAACGATGTTATTGGCGCGCATTTGAAACTTGGAAAGGATTTTTCGCAAAATCCATTTGGACAATGGGGGCTGGTTTCGTGGAAAACAATTACGCCAAAACGCATGGGCGATAAAATTTTTCTTGTCCTTAAAAAGCACGGCCAACCATTGCATTACCGTGAGATTACAGATCAAATCAATGAATGTAATTTTGATCATAAAAAGGCGCATGCGCCGACAGTGCATAATGAACTGATTCTTGATGACCGGTATGTATTGGTGGGCAGAGGAATTTACGCGTTAAAGGATTGGGGATTTGAGCCCGGCATTGTTGCTGATGTGATAGATCGCGTGCTGGATGAAGTAGGCGGTGTGCTGACGCGCGAGGAAATTATCCAACGAGTGCTTGATCGTCGTGTGGTGAAGAGAGGGACAATTTATTTGGCGCTTGCTGATAAAAAGCGGTTCGCTCATACTCCAGATGGTCAGTATTCGAAAGTGGGATCAGCGTCTGCGTAATCAAGAGTACTTTCCTCTTATATATTGAGTGTATGATGTGAAATTTTTATCCCGCCTTTAAAAGGCGGGATTCTGTTGTACGTGTAATGCTACATTACGCGCCATATTGAAAAGTTTTTGTGGTATCATTAAGGTATTATCCTAATTGAAAGGGTTATGTATGGTTGTTTCATACAAGCGAAGATCGTTACATGATACAGAAAAAAATCATGGCAAAGCATCCCAAAGCACGTTGTTGATACTGAAAGAGGCGGAAAAACACGGTGTTGCATGGGAAAATATCAAATACACCGACGTGTATCGCATGCAGTACAAAAAAAATGTTCAGTATTTTTATGCGCGTGTTCCCTCTCTTACCACTTCGTTTGCCGGGCATTGTTGCAGGGATAAAAATATTACCAACAACATGCTACAACATAACGGTGTGTCGGTGAATAAGAGTTTTTTGTTAAAAAGAACAGATGTAAAAAAATATTATTCCGAAGTATACCGTCATCTTCAGAAACCGTTGGTGGTAAAACCGTCTAACAGTTCTTTGGGATACGGCGTTTTTTTGAATATCACCAATAAACGCGACTACCTTTTAGCCATAGAGCGTGTGTTTAACGAACATGCAAAACACGGTACGCATGTATTAGTTGAAGAAATGTTTACGGGAGAAGAATACAGAATTTTAGCAACGCAAAAAAGCATTTTAAGCGTGATTAAGCGTGTGCCGGCACATGTGGTTGGCGATGGAGTTTTATCTATAGAAAGGCTGATAGAAAAGAAAAATAGCAATCCTTTAAGAGAAAGCGTGGATACGTATAAAAAAATGACATTGAATAAAAAACTTATCACCTATTTGAAAGATCAAGATTTAACCTTGGCGGCGGTGTTGGAAAAAGGTAAGTATGTGATGCTGTACCCTCACTCGTCTTCTGATATCAGTTTGGGCGGGGATACCATAGATATGACGGATCGTATCCACCCGAGCGTTAAAACACGTGTGTTGCGTGCAATGAACAGCATTCCGGGCCTGACACTTGCCGGAATCGACTACATGACACCTGATATTTTTTCGGAGCAAACACCGGATATCTACCGCGTGATAGAGATAAACGCTTCGCCTGCCATTGATTGGAACGAATTTCCATTGCAAGGAAAACGCAGGCGCGTGGCATACGAAATTTTAAAAATCATGTTTCCGGAGTTGACGTAAGAGAAGGCAGGCATCTCGGAATGATGCCACATCCGGAACGGTGCTTCCTCACATGGCAGTGGCTGTACATTCTATGACCACCGAACTCTGGCAACGGGCCTGGGTGGATGTTAAACGTGAGTCGTGGATCAAGTCCGAGGACTTGCTTTAACCATCCGGAGAGTGCAAAGAACTGCGCACCGCTGTTTCCCGCGATCTGCTGGTACCCGTTTTCGTTCCATGGTTTGGGGTAGTAGATAAATCGGATACCGAGCTTGTCAGCTCGCGTTCGAACGCCACCATGCTCGTGGTTGGAAACCACTCCTACGATATCGGCATCAAGCACGCCAGTTGTGGTGCTATGCACTAAATTTTCAAACCCCGATCCGCCACCTTCCGGGGACCCTGATGCAAATACGAGCAACCTTGGTCGTGTCATGAAACTGACTCCTTGCGATAACAGATCAACTCTTCAGTAAAACTATTTCATATACTTGAAAAAATCAATACAGGGCTTTTTTGTTTTTTCGTGAGATGATATACTTATAATAGTTTTATAATACTCTGAATTACGAAATATATGTATAGTGTAGAGACGCCCCGATGGGGCGTCTAAAATCGATATGTATTTAATCAAGACGTGCCATCGGCACGTCTCTACACCTCTGTTACAGTATGAATGTTCCTATAGATGTTGATTTATCATTTTGGCTTGATTTGGGCGCGCACCATCCCTATATTGTGATGTGGCGGCTGATTTTGGTTGGCGGATGGATTCCGATTGTGTTTGCAATCTCAAAGGGGCTGAAGGATTTGTGGCTGTATTGGAAATGGATTGTATGGTCAGGCACGCTCAACTGGGTGTATCTTGCCATTGATGTGCCGCGCGAAAATGATCAGTCACTCAAAGCCATGGAAGGATTTTTAGCTATTGTCGCTGGCACGCGCCGAAGTTTAACCAAATGGGAGCAGTGGTATCATGGCATGTACAATCTTAAAACCAGTTTGGAAATTGTAAGTATTGATGGATATGTGCAGTATCTTATTCGCGTAGAAAAGCGGTATCGGGCAAATCTTGAATCAGCGATTTACGCGTATTTCCCTGATGCCGAAATTACTGAAGTAGAGGATTATACCAAACAGATGCCAACCGAATTCCCAAATGACGAGGGTTGGCAGTGTTGGGGCACGGAATATGATATGGATCGGCCGAGTTGTTATCCTCTGCGGACCTATGTATGGTTTGAACATCAATTTGGCGAGCGGTATTTTATAGATCCCATTGCCCCATTTCTTGATATGATGACTTCTTTGCAAAAAGGCGAGCAGTTTTGGTTTCAGTTAGTGTTAAGTCCGGTACCTGATGATTTTGTGAAAAAGGGCGAGGCAGAAGTGAATAAAATAATTGAACGCGACATGCCGAAAAAAGAAGATAAGACATTGGCATTGGTGGAAAAGATGTTTCATCCGTTGTTTTCGTTGTTACGCGAGGTGATGGGGGAGGAGATGATTCCATTAGGCGGTGAAACAAAAGAAGATAAAAAACAATGGCCTACGATGATGCAACACATGACTGCCGGGCAAAAGGCAGGAGTGGAAGCCATTGAGTTGAAGCTCGCAAAAGTCGCGTTTAATGTCCGTTTGCGCGCGATTTATTGGGGTAAAAAAGAAGTATTTAATAATCAGAGGTTTCTTTCTCATTTTCACGGCTATTTGAAACAGTTTCAGAGTATGGATTTAAACAGTTTTAGTCGCAACCAGCTGACAAAAACAGGCACTGACTACTTTTTTGTGCGCTTGCGCAATAAAATTCGGCGCAGAAAAATAGTCAAAAATTACCAGTCGCGTGAAAACACCGCAGGAGCGAATGGTTTTGTTTTAAATACTGAAGAACTTGCCACATTATGGCATTTCCCAACCGCAGATGTGCGAGCGCCACTTGTTTCACAAGTTGCGTCAAAGCGGTCAGAGCCACCGTCAACACTGCCTGTAGAAGGTGGTCAATCAGGGCCCACTCGTATGCATACTTCGATTCAACGCGCGCCAGCGCCGGTAGGTTTGCCATCAGAATAACATTATGACAGCACCTTATCAGAATGACGATCTTGTGTTATTTGCTCAAACGAACTTCCATAATCGGCGGGTTCGTTTTGGTATTAAAACAGATGACCGCAGGCGACACATGTATTTTCTTGGGAAGACCGGCATGGGTAAGTCCACAGTGCTTGAAAACATGATTATTGCGGATATTATCGCAGGCAGGGGAGTTGCGGTTGTGGATCCGCATGGCGATTTGGTTGAAAAGGTTATTGATTATATTCCATCAAATCGCGTGAATGACACTGTCTATTTTAATCCTGCAGATCAGGAATATCCGATCGCGTTTAATGTGTTGGAAAGTGTTGATGAACAGCAAAAGCATTTGGTCGCCTCGGGCTTGATTGGGGTCTTTAAAAAAATTTGGGCTGATTCATGGGGCCCTCGGCTTGAGTATGTTTTGCGTAACGCAGTGCTCGCTTTAATGGATTATCCTGGGAGTACCCTACTTGGGATTATGCGTATTTTGACTGACAAGGCATATCGAAAAAAGGTGATTGACCGAATACAGGACCCAGTTGTTAAATCATTTTGGGTGGATGAATATTCAAAGTATCCGGATAAATTCCAGGCAGAGGCGATTGCTCCTATTCAAAATAAGGTTGGTCAATTTTTGTCCTCAAGCATGATCCGTAATACCGTAGGCCAGGTGAAGTCAACTATTGATATGCGCGAAATTATGGATCAAAAAAAGATTCTCTTGTTGAATCTTTCCAAGGGGCGCATTGGCGAGGATAATTCAGCGCTATTAGGCGCCATGATGATTACAAAAATTCAACTTGCCGCCATGAGCCGCGTTGATGTTCCGGAAACCGAGCGGGAAGATTTTTATTTGTATGTTGATGAGTTTCAAAACTTTGCCACTGATTCGTTTGCCAACATTCTTTCAGAAGCGCGCAAGTATCGCTTAAATCTTATTATCGCGCATCAGTATATTGAGCAGTTATCAGAGAGCGTGTGCGCGGCGGTGTTTGGAAACGTCGGAACGCTGACGATTTTTCGAGTTGGAGCGGCTGACGCGGAATTCTTGGCAAAAGAGTTTGCTCCCCTGTTTACCGAAATTGATTTGGTAAATCTTTCTAAATGGAATGTGTACATGAAATTGATGATTGACGGAGTTGCTTCGGAGCCGTTTTCCGCGGAAACGCTTCCGCCGTTACCTGTTGAGGAGGCGCACCAGCGTGAAAAAATTATTCGCGTTTCCCGTGAGCGGTATGGAGTAAGCAGGGAAATAGTGGAAGATAAAATTATGCGGTGGAGTGGCATGGGAGAAGAACATATCACGCCTGCTTCCGGCGATGCGCCATCTCCAAAACAAAGTAATCAGACATGGAGCGCGGGAGAGCAAAAAAAGAAACCTAAAAAACATCCGTTTGACGCGATCTGCGCCGCGTGTGGCACTGAGACAAGTGTGCCATTTGATCCAGATCCAACGCGGCCAGTGTATTGCGAAGATTGTTACGCGAAATATAAAAATCAAAAACAATCGTCTGCTGTGCAACCGGCATCTGTAAATAAGCCGATTTTAACCGAAGATCGTCCGGTGAATCAGCAACAGCCTTTAAAAAACCAAAAAAAGAAAAAACAACTGCAACAGACATCTCCTGTGCCTGATGATTTTATGAAAAAGGAAAATGTTGTTATTGACACAGGTGCGGCTGTATCGCTTTCGTCGTTATTGCCCCAGAACCATATGAGCGAAAGTGGTCAAAAAGATGGGTAGATTAAAAAAGAGAGAGTATATGAAAATTATTTTTGATCCTCCACTTACAGAAAGAGTGCAGTATTTTTTAAAGCGATGCGGATATCGGGAAATTTTAGATAGAAAGAGTGGCAGACGATCATGGGTGCGTCCGCTGAATCGTTCAGGCCATTACCCTCGGTTTCATTGCCATATTGCAGATGATCGTGCAGTATCTCACATTATTGATGTGCATTATGATGTTTTGCGGCCATTGCATAGAAAGGAATCGTCTGCATCGGAAAATGCAGGCCCGGTGCTGGAACAAGAAATTGAGAGAATACAAGCGTTGGGACAACCTCGTAGAGAAGGGGGGAAAACCGCCGTCTCTACTACGGAAGAAAAAAAAATTTCATGGTGGGAAAAACTATTTTTCGGCGGATAATGTGGATTGTAAAGACGCCCCCCTGGGGCGTCTTTTGTATATGATGTGATTTTTTTATAGAGACGCATGGGACCGTCTCTACTCTTATTTGACGGTAATTCGGAGGTGGCGTATAGTACGAAGCTATGAAAGAAAGGGGTTATCTCTTTCTGGTTGTATGGATATGGTGTCTTGGGGTTTCCGCAGGGCTTATTATATGTGGCCTTTTTTTGTTTCCGCGCGCATCAAAAGTGTATGAAACAGTAACAGTTGACGCTGGCCCTATTGTGATTACAATGGATCAAGATATATCTCAAACAAACGGTGGCGTTATCGCGACATCTCGAGTTCGTGAAATCCGCGAATGGGTTATACGCGTACCAAAATACGCCATCAGGTTTAAAAACGATTCAGCGTATGTCTTACTCTTGAATAACGGCAATCCGTATGACGCGCTTGTATCAATCGGAGTGATTGGCGATGAGTTCGCAGAAGTTGTTTCTGGCGTGTTATTTGGAGACGCCATAGTAACTAATATTAAGAAGTGAGTATTGTCCGCAATACAGCTACCGAGACGAGCTTTTGGGGGAGATTAAAAATCCGCCAGCTTGCAGTTCCCATAACCGTTTATACAAACTTGCTTTTTCATTTAACAAATCAGCATGCGATCCTTGTTCCAGCACTCCTCCTTTATCAATCACGATAATTCTATCCATTTTACGAATAGTAGACAGGCGATGGGCGATCACTATAACGGTTTTGTTTTTCATCAGTTTTTCTAAAGCGTCCTGAATCAGCATTTCTGATTCCGAATCCAAACTTGACGTTGCTTCGTCCAGCACTAAAATCGGTGCGTTTTTTAAGATCGCGCGCGCAATGGCAATGCGTTGACGTTCACCTCCTGAAAGTTTTATTCCGCGTTCTCCGACATAGGTAGTATATCCATCAGCCAGATGATCAATAAACTCTTGACAGTGCGCAAACTTAGCGGCTTTTTTTACTTCTTCATCACTGGCGTCTCGTCTGCCATAGCGGATATTTTCTAAAATTGTGCGGTGAAATAAAATTGTATCCTGTGGCACTAAAGAAATATTCTCCCGTAAACTGTCTTGTTTTACTCGCGCGATATTTTGGTTATCTACTAAAATTTTTCCTCCATCAATATCATAAAACCGAAAGAGTAGTTTTACCAGTGTTGTTTTCCCTGCTCCTGAGGGGCCGATGAGAGCGACTTTTTCTCCGGCGGCGATTGACAGAGACACACTTTTGAGAACTTCTCGCGTTTTATGAAAAGAAAACTGCACGTTTTGGAATTCTATGTGTCCTGTGGTGACAATAAGTTTTTTAGCGCCGCGCATATCTTGCACCTGATGCGGGGTTTGCATGATATCAACCATCTCTTTGGCATCGGCAAAGCTTTCATAGGTATCACGAATGATACGGCCGATATCCCACATTTTATGAATAAGAGTCAGTAAATAGGCCTGAATGAGTACAAACATACCAAGAGAGAGAGCTCCTTTTTCCCAATACCGGATCGCGAAGAAAAATAATAAAAATTCTATTGCGAAAAATAAAAGCGATTGAATCATTTCTATTATCGCTGAAATATACCATGATTTTTTTGTAATATCGCGAAGTTTTTCCGCGATCTGCTTAAAACGTTTCGATTCAAATACCATGCCCGTAAAAAGTTGGATAGTTGTATGATTGGTAATAGCATCAGCCAGCGATGCCGTTGTTTTAGAATCCCACTCGACTCGATCGATGTCATATTTTAATTTCCATATACTCAATCCGAAATTAACAGCGATAAATACCATCACCCACACCAGCATAACTATTCCGATAAACGGGTTGTACCACCATAAAATAATAATCGCGCCGAAAACGCGGATAATGAGCGGCATAAAATCCCAAAAGAGCCGGTCGGCAAATGTTTCAAACGCCCGCGCCAGTCGGTTGATTTTCTGCACCAAAGCGCCGCTAAAGCTGTTAGAAAAAAATCCGTACGAGTGCAGAATTAAATAATCAAACGCACGCATGCGCAGATCCGCCATGATATGCGATTGAACATACGAATTTATAAAACTGGAAAGCCGATATCCAAGAAATATAAACCCATTAAAAAATAATACCCATAACAATACGATAATCAGTTGCATGGCGGTGCTTTGAGACGGGACAGCGCCGGCGAGTAGATCAAAAAATTTTTTGTAATACAGAGGTGTTACCAATTCGCCGACATTGGCAAGGATAAATCCGACGCATAACAAAAATACCGCCTGTTTATAGCGACGAACTTCTCTCCAATATATGCGCAATGTTGCTTTTACGTTTGTTGTTTTCTTCATATAGTTGCTTATGTATATCATGAAGTAATCTCTGTTATCAGGCAAGAGGGTAGTTCGTGTATTTTTGTTAAAAAAACGAGTGAATGTTAAAAT